>Ga0209937_1000018_pt1 | contig 64707 bp, 54 predicted proteins | sample SalPon1_B_H2O_MG_FD_185699 | JGI IMG/M metagenome (GOLD analysis project Ga0209937, IMG submission 185699) | Salt pond water microbial communities from South San Francisco under conditions of wetland restoration - Salt Pond MetaG R1_B_H2O_MG... | ecosystem: Environmental > Aquatic > Non-marine... | reverse complement strand
CGGTCGTCCCACTGGCTCGCGATGAACATGTCATCGGGGTCCTCGTGGTTGATGAGCAGGTCCGTCTCCTGGTGCCCGTCCATCGTCTCCAGCAGCTCGCCCACCTCCGCGAAGGTGTCGCGGAACTCATCGCGGAAGTCGGTCTCGACGGTGTAGAACATGCCCATCGTCCCGAAGCCCTCGGGCTCCTCCGGCTTGCCGACGACGCCATCGAGCCCGTCGATGAACCCCGCCGCGGTCTCGGCGGCCGACTGGGTCTCCCAGATGGACACGACCGCCGTCCGGCTGGCATCCGTCGTCGCGTACACCGCCGTCTTGCGATGCGTCCCATAGTGGTCGAAGTTCGCCCGCAGCGGCTCGACCGACGCGAACACTGGCTCCGGCCCGTCCTCGAGGTACGCCACCGTCGCGTACACGTCTTCGCCGTGCGGTGACCCGGCGTAGATGTCCAGCTCCGCGAGCGCCTCACGCATCGGTGGGGTCGCCTCCGCCGCCTCGGTCTCCGTCGGCACCGCCTCGCCGGCGAGCAGCGCGGGCAGGTCCGTCGGTGCGATCGCGACCCCGAGGACGAACCGCTCGAACTCCCCGTAGCGGGCCGATGCGGCGTCGAAGCGCATCTCGTAGACGATGTCCTTGATCGCCGTGGGCTCGTCGGCGAACAGCGTCACCGACCACTCGTACTCCTCGAAGCCGACCGAGGAGGCGATCATCTGCGTGATGCGCCCGGCGTACTCCTTGCCGACGGCCGCATGGTCGGCCATCAGCTCCGCGCGCTCCTCGAGGGGGAGGTCGTACCAGTTGTCGGTCCCGTCGCGTCGCTTCGACATCGGGTAGAACGAGACGTACGCCGCCTCGGGCACCTCCGGATGCAGCTTCGCGTCCATGTACCGCCGCAACCCCGGGTCGACGCTGTCGGGGTCCTCGAAGTACTCGGGTGCGGTGTACCCGGAGACCTCCGCGACGGAGACGTACGCGTCGGTGCGCTCGGTGAAGTCGGCGAAGCGGATCTGCTCGAACCGACGCTCCGCCTGCGAGAGCCCCTCCAGGGTGGGCCGGATGTGGATGATCAGCAGGTCACCGGCATCGCCGGGGACCGCGTACACGCCACTGGAGCCCACTTCGGTGTCGGCGGCTTCGACCTGCGCCTGCAGGTGCTCGATCCCCGACCGGACCGCATCCGTCCGGACGTCCTCCGCGGCGTCCCGCCAGCGGTCCCAGCGGATCGCCCGCACGTCGTGCAGGATGTAGTAGCCCTCCGCGGTGGGCGGTGGTGTCGCCATACCTGACCTCTCAGTGTGGACCGGTATGGGCCTTGCGAGCCGCCCTCAGCCACCCAGCACCGACGGGGCGAAGACGACCGCCAGCAGCGAGACGAGCATCACCACCCCGACCGCGGTGGTGATCGACCGCACGACGGGTTCACGCGCCCCACCGGGGAGCCGCGAGAGCACCGTCTCCACGCCCGCCCGGAGGATCCGCCCCCCATCGAGGGGGTACCCCGGGATGCAGTTGAACAGCGCGAGCTGGAGGTTGATCCAGCCGATCCAGAACAGGCTCGTCGCGATGATGAACACCGCATCACCCCCCACCGCCGCGACCCCCTCGATGGTGTAGAAGTTCGTCACCGACGGGGTGAACCCGGGGAAGTTGGGGATGCCCAGCACCAGCGACGCCAGCGGCAGCAGCAGGGCGACGTACACCGCCGCCAGCGGCGAGCCCCCACCGATCGGTGCGCCGTCCGCATCCGCGGGTCGGTCCGCCCCCAGCAGCTGCAGGTACGTCGCCGCGGGGTACGGCTCGACCCCCAGATCGGTGAGGATGACCCCGCTCGTGCCCCGGACCATCGTCACGCCGAGGAAGCCGCTGTCGCGCTGTGGGTGCGCGGCGAGCTCGACGGTCGTCGTCGCCACGGCGGTCCCGCCGACCGGCACATACCCCACCTCGACGCGGTCGCCGGCGCGTGACGCCGCCAGCACCTCCGTCAGCGCCGCCGCATCCGTGATGCGCGTCCCATCGACATCGGTGATGACGAGCGGGGCGGCCGTCCCACCCACCGCGGCGGCCAGCGGTCCATCGGTGGTCAGCTCCTCCACCAGCGCCCCCACCGGTAGCGGCCGCGTCTCCCCCGCAGCGGTGGTGACCGTCACCACCCGGTTGCGCTCGACGTACCGCTCGAAGCCACCCACGGTGTGGATCGGGATCGCATCGACCTGCTCGATCGTGATCGGCGCATCCGTCGCGGTGGGCACCAGCGGTGCGACACCCGCCGCCCCGACGACCTGCAGCCGGCGCTGGATGGCCGTCATCGCCTCATCACCGGTCTCCCCATCGATGTACGTGATCTGCACCGACGCGGCGTCCGCCGCCGCGAGCCGCCGGTCGAGCGCCGCCTCCTCGGCCACCGATGCGCCGTCGACCGCGGTGATGCGGTCCCCCCCGTCGATGCCCCCCATCGCCGCCGGCGTGCCTGGGTACGCCCCCGCGACCGCCACCCCGGGGGCGACCCCGATCACGGCGATGATGGGCCCGAACAGCAGCGCGAACGTCACCGCACTCACCACGAGGTTGTTCGTCACCCCCGCGGCGAACATGCGCGCCCGCCCGCCCCGGCTCGCGCCCCGCTGGGTCTCCTCATCGGGCTCGACGAACGCCCCGAGGGGGATGAGCGCCAGGAGGAACACCCCCATCGACCGGATCTCGATGTCCTCGACGCGACACAGCAGCCCATGCCCCCCCTCGTGGACGATCAGCCCCACCAGCAGTCCCAGGATGATCTCGGGCGCCACGCTCAGCGGGAGGAACTCGTTCACACCGGGGATCACCAGGAAGTTCGCGGGCTCGGTCACCGCCGACGGTGGGGGTGGGTCGCGGACGATCGCCACCGCCTGTGCGATCAGGAAGACGAACATCCCCACCATGATCACGAGGCTGATGCCGAGGCCGATGCTGCTCCACGCCCGCCAGAACCGCCGTGGCTGTGCCAGTCGCTCGAGTAGCTGTCGTCCGCGGACGGTGTGGACCGTGGTGAAGGGCCCCTGCAGGCGGATCTGTGGGGGCAGCACCCCCCGCTCACGCAGGGCGTAGGCTGCCAGCGTGTACAGCGCGATTCCCACGAGCAGCCCCGTCCACAGGTCGATCACTGCAGGCACTCACCAGGCGAGTGACAAATCCATTGGGTTTCGGTCACCGTTGGCGGCGGAGCCGTGCGGCGACGAACCCCGCGTCCAGCTCCCCGAGGAACTCCCCGAGGCGTGGTCCCTGCGGCTGGCCGAAGAACAGCTCATAGCCCGCAGCGAAGACCCGTTGCGGCTCGAGATCCACCGCCCGCGCAGCGTCGTACAGCGCGGTCTGGATCGCCTCGCCATCGCCGCCGGCATCGACGACCGCCGCGACCGCCTCGAGCGCCTCCAGGACGGCCGGCTCCAGCTGCACCTCAGGCAGCTCCGGCTGCAGCCGGTAGTCGTAGGCGTTGCCCATCCGCTGGGCCCACCGACGGGCGTGGTCGACGCGGCGCATCGCCCGCTCGATGCGGGCGGGGTCGGTCCCCCGGTCGATGTACCCCTGGTTGCGCGCCATCTCCCGGCGCAGCTCGACGTCATCGGTCATCCCGAGCACCGCGGCGAACGTGTACGGCAGCCGGATCACATCGGGGTCGACCGTCTCGACCACATGCGGGTAGGCTGCGGCCGCGAACGCATCCACCGCCGCATCCCCCGACGGCTCGAAGTACGCCGCCTCGAACCGGTCGAACGCATCGACGAGCTGGTCCAGCCGCTCGAGCTGCAGGTCGCGTGCCCGCTGCGGACTCAGCGCGAAGAAGTAGCGGAACACGGCGGGTTCGACCATCTCCAGGAGGTGGTCGACGGAGATCACGTTGCCCGCGGACGATGACATCGGCGCCCCATCCAGGGTGAACCACTCGTACACCATCGGGACCGGCGCCTCGGTGCCGTAGACCTCCTCGGCGATCGCCACACCCGATGGCCACGATCCCTCGGCGTGATCCTTCCCGAACGGCTCGAAGTCCACCCCGAGGAGGTCCCACTCCGCGGGCCACTCGAAGCGCCAGGGGAGCTTCCCCGCACTGAAGGGGACCGTCGCGGAGTCGCCACAGCCCGTCATCGTCTGCTCGCCGATCTGCAGGTCCGTGCAGCGGTACGTCACCGTCCGGGCCCCGAGGTCGACCGCCTCGATCGTCTCGGTGATCTTGCCACACGCCTGGCAGACCGCGTTGAACGGGATGTAGCTGTCATCGACGCGGTCCTGGAACCGCCCCAGCACCGACCGGGCCTGCTCGACATCCTCGAGCACCCGTGCGATGTAGGGGTCGAACGCCCCCGACTCGTACAGCGCCGTCGTCGACTCCATCCGGACCGGGATCTCCAGCTGTGCGACCTCCGCCTCGATGAGCGCCGTGAAGTGCGCTGCGTACGAGGCCCGCGCGCCGAAGGGGTCGGGGATCGCACTGTACGGTGCACCGAGGTTGCGGCCCAGCGCACCCGCGTCCACCTCGCCGAGGCCCACGACGGCCCCATCGACATCCGCGAGCTGCCGCGGCAGCGACCGCAGCGGGTCACGGTCATCGCTCGTGAACACCTGCTCGACGGTGTGGCCGCGCTCGCGGAGCACCTCCGCGACGAACCACCCCCGGATGATCTCGTTGAAGTTGCCCACATGGGCGACGCCCGAGGGGGAGATCCCCCCCTTGATGATGATGGGCTCGGATGGATCCTGTGCGAGGATCGCGTCGGCGACGGTCTCCGCGAAGAACCGATCGGCCCACCCCTCGTCGTGTGCGCGCTGGAGCAGGTAGGGGTCGTGAACGTCGCCCATCGCCTAGGCGTCGGCGCCTGCAGCGGTGATCTCCGTGCCGGTGTGCTCCCCGTCGATGACCGCCGCAGCGACCGCATCGGGGTCGGTGCCGTCGAGGACGAGCGCACGCATCCCCGTCCGCTCGAGCAGCTTCGCCGCGATGAGGTCCACGGGTGCAGATGCGCCCGCCCCCCGGCTCATCGGGGCGATCAGCTCGATCAGCGCAGCCACCCCGATCGTCTCGAACTTCTGCGCATCGGGCTCCCCGTGTGGGTCCACATCGTACACCCCATCGACGCTCGTCGCGATGACGAGCAGCTCTGCACCGTACCGCTCTGCGACGGCCACGGCCACCGCGTCGGTCGTCTGCCCGGCGACCGCCCCGCCCATCACCACCACCGGTGCCTCCCTCGCCGCGGTGACCGCCGCCGTGTACCCGGTCGGGATGGCTGCAGCGGCGAGATCGCCCAGTGCAGCCTGCAGCAGCCGGGCGTTGAGCCGCGTCACCGCGATCCCCAGCTGGTCGAGTGTCACCTCATCCGCACCCAGGCTGCGTGCGGTGTCGATGTACGACCGTGCACCACCGCCACCACCGACGACGCAGATCACCTCCACACCCGCGCGGGTCATCCGCTCGACGGCCGCCGCATACGCCGCGATGCGCCCTGGATCGAGCTCTGGTGCGAGCACGCTCCCCCCGATCGACAGGACGACCTTCATCGATGCACGGTTCCGAGGTCCAGCGCTTAAGCATTCTCACCGCTGCGGTCGACATCGTAAAGCGGTGTGCGATGCTATCATGTGGTATGCATCGCGTGCAGCTCATCGGGGATGCGATCGCCGAGGCCGTCGCCACGCTCCGGGAGGTGTACCCCGGTGTGGTGGCACACGTGGACATCGACCCCGACCACTCCGTGATGGGAACCCCTCCGGCTCCACGGGGGGTCGTCGGTGCCGACGGGATGCGCGTGACCGTGCCGACGACGGAGCTTGCGACGGTCACCGAGCAGTTCGCGGGGTGGTGTGACCTACTCGTCGTGAGCGGGCAGATCGATGCAGCCCTGCCGACGATCGCGATCGGCGACACGGCGCCCCCTGCAGACGGCGTGGCGCTTGCGAGCCCCGCGGCGATCACAGCAGGGCTGCTGGAGGAGCTGCTTGCGGGGGTCGACCCCTACGTGACGTTGGGTCAGCTCGTCGAGCGCATCAAGCAGCATCCCGAGGCGCCGCATGCGGGTGCGATCGCCACCTTCACCGGCCGCGTCCGTCGGCATGACGATGCGGCCGACCCCGCCACGCTCCAGCTGGCGTTCGAGCGGTACGATCCGGTCGCGACCGAGCGGTTGCGTTCGATCGAGGCTGATCTCGAGGCGCGCGAGGGTGTCCACGCGGTCGAGCTGTTCCACCGCACCGGCATCATCGCCGACGGGGAGGACATCGTCTTCGTGGTGGTGCTGGCGGGGCACCGCACCGAGGCGTTCCGGGCGGTCGAGGACGGCATCAACCGCCTGAAGGAGGAGGTCCCCATCTTCAAGCACGAGACGACCACGGCCGAGGACTTCTGGGTCCACGACCCGCCGACCTGAGCGCCCGATATTGTTCAACACGAGAAAAATGAAATAAAATATTAGCAGGCTCTATAAACTATCTCGTGTCGCCGTGGTGTGACGCGGACCGCTGCCAAACCGCTGAATTCACCCGAATCAGGCCGAACACCCCCCAACCGTCTCCCGTTTATATACCCCCTCCAGTCCTTGCTGCATCCACAGAAGATGAGTGCCACACAGACCTCAGCTGATCCGGCTCCGCTGGACGGCGACACGAAGGAAGAGCACCTCCTCGCATACCTCCGTCGCGAGGCCGCCGAGGGCGAACTCTACTTCAAATCGAAGTTCATCGCGGACGATGTGGGCCTCTCGCCGAAGGAGATCGGGGCGCTGATGGTCAAGATCCGTGAGAACGCGACGGACCTGATCGTCGAGAAGTGGTCGTACACCAGTGCGACCACCTGGCGTGTGCAGACGGCCTGAGCACATCCTCCCTGTTTTATAAGCGGCACATCGACTCCGGCCATGGTCGCGTCGGGGGTTCTCCTGAACACCGTCGGCATGAGCCTGCTCGCGGGAGCGGTGCTCGGCGCCAGGCATGCGGTTGAGGCGGATCATATCGCCGCGGTCTCCACCATGATTCGCCCGGATACGTCCGCCTCCGTGCTGGGGCTGTGGTGGGCCATCGGGCATATGGTACCGATCGCCGTCGGCGGTCTCCTCGCGGTCTCTGTGGGACTCATCATGCCGCCGTGGGTCGCCGCGACCGCGGAGTCGGTGGTCGGGCTCATGCTGATCGGCCTGGGGCTCATCAGCATCCTCCCGTGGGTGGGTGTGCCTCGCAGGGGGCGGTCGCGTGCGCTCACCCACCGCGACTCCTTCGCTGTCGGCATCATCCACGGCCTGGCGGGGTCGGGTGCGATGATCGTCATCCTGACCGCGAGCGTGCGCGAACTTCCGATGGCGGCGGTGTTCCTCGGCGGTGTGGGCATCGGAAGCGTCACCACGATGATCCTGCTGGCGGGAGCGTGGGGTCGGCTGCGGCGTCGGATGGCTGCGGTGCAGTCGGTCGTCGCCCTCGTCAGTGTGGCACTCGGTGTGGGCATCGTCCTCCGGCTCGTGTGAGCCGCCCACGAACCGTTATACGGCACCGGCGGTCATCTGCAGGCATGCCCGCAGCGGCGCCCCCCGACGACATCCCACGCGATGCGCTCGAGGGGGTGTTCCACATCGAGCAGACCCGGCGGGACGGCTCGGCGGTCGAGTTCATCGGGGAGGCGCTGCTGCCCCCGAAGCGGGTCATGCAGGAGCTGCACGTCCCCTTCGACCGTGCCGGCTACCGGCTCAGTGTCGACCGACGTGGCCCGTATCGGATGGTGATCCGCGCCGTCCCGATCGCCGAGGCCCGTGCGGGCGTCCCCTGGATCAACATCGCGCTGTTCCTGCTGACGGTCATCAGCACGCTCCTCGTCGGTGCGTTCTACTGGTACTACATCCCGCTCGGGGCCGCGATGGCCGACCCGGCCGTCGTCCTGCGCGCGTGGCCGTTCACCGCGGCGGTGCTGGGCGTGCTCGCGACCCACGAGATGGGGCACTACCTCGCCGGCCGGATCCACGGGGTCGACGTCTCGCTGCCGTACGTCATCCCGTTCCTGTTCCCCTTCGGCACCCTGGGTGCGGTGATCCGCATGCGCGGGCACATGCCCGATCGGCGGGTGCTCTTCGACATCGGTGTCGCCGGCCCGCTCGCGGGGCTCGTGGCGACGATCATCGTGAGCGTGATCGGGCTGTCGCTGCCCCCGGTGACCGTCCCCGCGTGGGCGATGGTGGCCGACGGGCAGGCGATCATGTTCAACACACCGCCCCTGTTGGAGCTCATCGCCGGTGCGATCGGCGCGCAGACGGAGTACCCTGGGATGGGCCAGACCGTCTCACCGGTGGTCATCGGGGCGTGGGTGGGGATGTTCTTCACCGTGCTGAACCTGCTGCCGGTGGGCCAGCTCGATGGCGGTCACATCATCCGTGCGATGGTCGGTCGCAGCCAGGAGCGCGTCGCCGCTGTCGTCCCGATGGCCCTGTTCGCGATCGCCGGCTACCTGCATCTCATCCGGGGGTACGCACTCAACGAGTCGGTCGCGCTGTGGATCTTCTGGGGCTTCTTCGCGATGGTCATCGCCTGGCGGGGGCCCGCCCACCCGGTCGATGAGACGCCGCTGGGTGTCGGGCGCATCCTCGTCGGTGTGCTGACGTTCGCGCTGGGCGCGCTGTGCTTCCTCCTGGTGCCGATCGAGATCACCACCGTGTGAGACTCAGCGGTGCGAGTAGCCGACATCCTCGACCAGCGATCCGTCGACCTCGACGCCCTGCTCCGACCGGACGCGACCGATCTCCGTCAGCGCCGTGCGGGTCTCCGCGTCGAGTGCGGCGACCGCCTCCGTCGGTGCGGTGAAGACCAGCTCGAAGTCCTCACCATAGGTGAACAGCTCAGCACGGTCTGCCGTCGTCGACACCAGCGGCACCGCCGCACCCTCGACGTCGAACCCCACGCCGCTGGCGCGCCCGAGCTGATACAGTGAGCGGACCAGCCCATCGGAGGAGTCGATCATCGCCGTCGCGGTCCCCGCGAGTGCCATCCCGAGCCCGCAGCGGGGCGTGAACCGCATCAGCTCGTTCGCTGTGGCAGTGTCCCCTGCGGCGAACGCCGCCATGGCCGCGCGTGTGCGCCCGATCTGCCCCGTCACGTACACCCCTTCGCCAGCGGTCGCCCCCGCTCTGTGCACCGGGTGGTCGGCGGTGCCCACGGCCGTCGAGACGATCGCCGGCTCCGGGCTGACATCGAGGTCACCCCCCACGTAGCTCGCACCCACCGACTCACAGACCGCCTCCGCCCCGTCGATCACCGCCGCGATCGCCTCCGCCTCCAGTGCCGTCTCCGCGATCACCGCCACCGCGGCGACCGGCCGTGCGCCCATCGCGGCGAGGTCCGACAGCGATGCACCCACCGCCCGCCACCCGCGTGTGTGCGCCGCCGTACCCGCGGGGAAGTCCGCCGAGGCGTGCAGCATGTCCGTGCTGATCACGAGCTGATCGTCGAACCCCGCAGTGGGCAGCACCGCCGCATCGTCCCCCGCAGCCGCCAGTCGGTCGGCGATCGCCGCGAGCACGGCGTGCTCATCCATGCCCCCCATCGGTGTGCCCGCGGGTATATCTCTGCTGTGCGCAGTCGATGCGTTGATTCACCCCCCGCATGCAGTGCGGGCATGGACACCACCCGCCGGCGGAGCATCCTCGTGGGGTTCGGCCTCGCGGCGGTGGTCCTCGGCGCGGTGGGTGCGTACATCGGGACCTCTGCGATCATCGCGACGCTGCAGCGTGCGGCGCCAGGCGCCGTGGGGGTCGTCGTGGCTGCGGCCGTGGGCTGGCTCATCGCGTGGGGGCTGGCGCTGCAGCAGGTCGCCGCGGCGCTGGGCATCGGCCTGCGGCGCCGATGGGGGGTGCTGCTGATCGCCGGTGGCCTGTTCTGGAACAACATCACCCCCTTCGGCCCCGCGGGTGGCGAACCCGTCGCCGCCTACCTGATCACCCAGCACACCGACACCACGTACGAGCGGGCGCTGGCGACGGTCGCCAGCGTGGACACGATCAACCTCATCCCCTCGGTAAGCCTCGCGGCGGTGGGCGCGCTGGTGCTCGTGGGCTCTGCATCCGGGGGACCCGGTGATGCCCTGCTCCGGGTCGTCACCGTCGTGGTGGTGCTGGTGCTCGCCCTCGGGGTCGGTGGCTGGGGGGTCTACCGGTACCGCCGGTCCCTCCGTGGGGGCCTGACTCGTGCGAGCCACATCCCCATCCGGGCGGTCGCTGGGGTCCTCCCGCGGGTGCGCGTGCCGCCGGTCGCCGAGGTGCGTCGGCGGACCCGGGGGTTCACCACCGCGGTGGGCCGGGTGGCGACCGACCGGCGCCGACTGGTGGGGGCGCTGGCCGCATCCACGCTGGGGTGGGGCTGTCAGATGCTCGGGCTGCTGTTCGCGCTCCGGGCGGTGGGTGTCGATGCGCCCATCGCGGCGGTGGTCATCGCCGTCCCGCTCGGGGCGGTCGCGGGCATCACCCCGTTGCCCGGCGGCGTCGGTGGGATCGAGACCGTGCTGGTCGTCGTGCTGCTGGCGCTGCCCGCGCTCGCGATCGCCGAGGCGGTCGCCGCCGCGGCGGTGGTGATCTTCCGTGGGGTGATCTACCTGCTGCCGGTGCTCGTCGGTGGGGTGGTGACGGTCCTGCTGGGTGTCCGCAGCACCGACCCTGCGGGCTGAGACGATGTTTTTAACCGATTCGCTCGGGTAACGGGTGCATGGTCACCATCTACGATGTCCCCGCGGAGGCGCTCATCGACGCCGTGGCGGACAGCCTCACCGACGATCTCGACGCGCCCGAGTGGGCGGAGATCGTGAAGACCGGCCCCGGCCGCGAGCTCCCCCCCGACCAGGATGACTTCTGGGCCGTCCGTGCTGCAGCGCTGCTGCGCAAGGTCGCGATGGACGGGCCCGTCGGCGTCGACCGGCTGTCGTCGGCCTTCGGGACGAAGGTGCGGGGGTCGACCCGCTACGGCTTCGGCGGCCGCAGACACACCGGTGGCAGCCGCAAGATCATCCGCCTGCTGCTGCAGGACCTCGAGGGGCTCGGCTACGTCGAGACCGCAAGCGGCGAGGGCCGTCGGATCACCCCGGAGGGCCAGTCGTTCCTGGACGGCGCGGCGGCGACGGTGCTCTCCGAGCTCGATCGCCCGGACCTCGAGCGGTACGCCTGAGCCGGGCTCCGTAACGGTTTTCCACGATAGCCCATCAGTGTAGGTATGAGCGGAACGCCCGATGATGACCGGCTTCGGGAGCTGCGAGAGCAGCGCCTGCGGGAGCTGCAGGACCAACAGGCAGGTGCAGAGGGGGCCGACCAGCAGGCCGCACGGGAGGCCGCCGCAGAGCAGGCGTCCGCCCAGCAGGAGGCGATGCTCAAGCAGTACCTCACCGATGGGGCGCGCCAGCGGCTGAATGCGGTGGAGATGTCGAAGCCGGAGTTCGCCGAGTCGGTCAAACAGCAGCTGGTGGGGCTCGCCCAGAGCGGCCGGATCCGCGACCGGATCGACGAGGAGCAGATGAAGGAGCTGCTGCGGGAGCTCACACCCAAGTCGCGCTCGTTCGACATCCGCCGGCGGTGAGCCGCGACAGTCGCCAGCTTCTTGCGGAGGTCCCCCGAAGCCGCCGCTATGGTTGAGGGCCTCAAGGGGTTCCGGACGGTGTACCCCGATGAGATGGCCCGCCGCCGGTGGATCATCGACACACTCGAGGCCACCGCACGTGCGTACGGCTTCGTCGAGGTCGGCACGCCGGCGCTCGAGCGGACCCAGCTGTACGTCGACAAGTCGGGCCCGGGGATCGTCGATGAGCTGTACAGCTTCACCGACAAGGGGGGACGGGAGGTCAGCCTGACACCCGAGCTGACGCCGACGGTCGCGCGGATGGTCGTCGAGCGCCAGCAGGCGATGTCGAAGCCGATCAAGTGGGTCTCGACGCGCCCGTTCTGGCGGTACGAGCAGGTCCAGCGCGGCCGCTTCCGGGAGTTCTACCAGACGAACATCGACATCTTCGGCAGCGCCGAGCCGATGGCGGATGCGGAGGTCCTCGCCGTCGCAGCCGATGGCCTCGCCGCCCTCGGCCTCGGTGCTGAACAGGTCGAGTTCCGGATCTCCCATCGGGCGATCCTGACGGGGCTGTTGGATGCACTCTGCCCGGATGCGGACCACACCGCGGCGGTCCGGGCGATCGACAAGCGTGATGGGCTCGAGGAGCAGGCGTACCTCGATGCGTTGGCCGCCGCGGGCATCGCCGCCGCGGAGGCCGACGAGCTCGATGGGTTGCTCACCGGCGGGGACCTCGATGCGGTCGCCGCGGCGGGTGGTCCCGCGGTCGCAGATGCCGTCGCCAACCTGCGTGCGGTGCTCGAGGCGGTGGCGCAGCTGGGGGCCGATGCGGTCTGCCGTGTGGACCTGCAGACCGCCCGGGGGCTGGACTACTACACGGGGCTCGTCTTCGAGTGCTTCGACACGATGGGGGCGGTCGACCGGTCGATCTTCGGTGGCGGTCGGTACGACGGGCTCATCGAGGCGATGGGCGGACAGCCCACTCCGGCGGTGGGCGTCGCGCCCGGTCTGGCCCCGCTGAGTCTCGCGTGTGCCACCGCCGAGGTGGGCCCCACGACGGCACCGTCACCCACCTACTACCTGCTCACCGTGGGCGAGGTCTGGGCGACCGCCGCGCCGATCGCGCAGGCGCTGCGCGAGCTGGGCCACACCGTCGAGGTGGACGTCGCCGGCCGCAGCTTCGGCGCGCAGCTGGACTATGCGGATGCGGTGGGTGCGGAGACGGTGATCATCGTCGGTGAGCGCGACCTGGCCGCGGGTGAGGTGACGATCAAGGACATGCGCACCGGCGCGCAGACGAGCGCCCCCGTCGATGCGGTCCCCGGCCCGCATGAGCGGCCGACGGTGGCCGATTACGACGGGTGAGCGGGGTGCCGCTGCGCGCGTTCCGCCTCGCGTACGACGGGACGGAGTTCCACGGCTACCAGCGCCAGCCCGACGTCCGGACCGTCGAGGGTGAGCTCTTCGCCGCACTCGCCCGCCTCGAGGCGGCCGAGCAGGCGGGGAGGCCCCCGGGGTACACCGCCGCAGGCCGCACCGACCGTGGGGTCTCCGCGGTCGCACAGACGGTCACCTGTGAGGTCCCCCCGTGGTGCACACCGGCGGTGCTCACGGGCGCGCTGCCCGCGGGCATCTGGGCGTGGGCGTACGTCGACCCCACGGGGCCGCTGCATGCGACCCACGATGCGACCGCGCGCACCTACCGCTACCATCTGGTGGGCGATGCGCTCGATCTGACGACCGCACAGGCGGCCGCAGCCGCACTCAGCGGCGAGCATGACTACCACAACCTGACGCTCGATGCGGAGCACACGGTCCGCACCGTGACGATCGCGGTGCGCCCGTGGGCCCGCGGCCTGCGCATCGACGTGACCGCGGGGGGCTTCCCCCGGCAGCTGGTGCGGCGGCTCGTCGAGCTGATCCGGCAGATCACGGTGGGCGAGCGGTCGATGGATGCGATCGCGCTGCAGCTCGGAGCGGCCGCGGTCGACGGCCCCGCAGGCATCCCCCCCGCTGCCGCCGATGGCCTGCTCTTGTGGGACGTTCGCTACAGGGGCGTCGACTTCACGCCCGATCCCCGCGCGCTCACCGCGATGCAGCGCGACCTCGCAGCGGCGATCGATCGCCACCACCGGCGGGGTGCGGTGCTCGCCGGCATCGCCGACCAAGTGGGCGATGCACCCGTCGACTGATGCGTGAACTCATATCCGCGGCCCTGTGTGGATGCGCATGGACGCGGTCCCCGAGCGAGATGCGATCGACCCGCAGTACCGGTGGGATCTGTCGAGCATCTACCCGGACACCGACGAGTGGGAGGCGGCTGTCGACGGTGTGGCGCCGCTGATCGAGGCGGTGGCCGCCGGCGAGGGGGAGGTCGACAGCTCCGGTGAGCGCCTGCTGGAGGTCCTCGAGGCACGCGAGCGGATGGGCCGACAGCTCGAGCAGCTCGGCAGCTACGCGCTGCTGCGGGCTGCAGAGGACACGCGGGACCAGCCCGCCCAGGCGATGAAGGCGCGCATCGCGCAGATCCGCACGGAGGCGGCCACCGCCGCGAGCTACCTCCGCCCGGAGCTGATCGCGCTCTCAGATGCGACCCTCGAGGGGTTCATCGATGCGGTGCCCGCCCTCGAGCGGTACGACCACTACCTCCATGCGGTCCGCCGGCTCGCCGACCACACCCGCAGCCGGGAGGTCGAATCGGTGCTCGCGGGCCTCGGTGACGTCATGGGCGGCACCGCGGAGGTGTTCAGCCTCCTGACGAACGCCGACATGCGCTTCCCCACGGTCACCGACCCCAGCGGGTCGTCCGTCGAGCTCACCCAGGGCAACTTCGGTCGGCTGCAGCGCGACCCCGACCGGCCCTTCCGGCGCCGGGTGTACGAGGCGTTCTACGGGGAGTGGGACGGGGTGCGCAACGCCCTCGGGGCGGCGCTGCGCACCAGCGTCACCGAGGACGTGCGCATGGCCGAGACCCGTGGCTACGCCAGCGCCCTCGCGGCGGCACTGGACCCCGAGGCGATCCCCACGACGGTGTACACGACGCTGATCGAGACCGTCGAGGACCGCGTGGACGCCCTCCACGGCCACCTCGAGCTGAAGGCCGCCGCCTTGGAGCTCGACGCGCTGCGGCCGTGGGACCTGTACGTCTCGATCGGTCCCGGAGAGCCGCCGACGATGGACTACGACACCGCCTGTGCGCACATCATCGAGGCCGTCGCCCCGCTGGGCTCGTCGTATCAGACCGCGGTGGCGACCGGGCTGCAGGACCGCTGGGTCGACGTGTACGAGACGCGCGGGAAGCGCTCGGGGGCGTTCTCTGCGGGCACCTACGACACCGAGCCGTTCATCCTGATGAACTGGCAGGAGGACCTCTCGTCGATGTTCACCCTCGCGCATGAGCTGGGCCACTCGATGCACTCACAGCTCGCGAACGCAGCACAGCCGTGGCACGATGCGTCCTACAGCATCTTCACCGCCGAGGTCGCCTCCACGGTGAACGAGACGCTGCTGCTGCGGCATCTGCTGGCGACGCATGAGGCGCCACGGTTCCGGCTGCACCTGCTGAATGAGTTCCTCGAGCGGGTGCGGTCGACGCTGTTCCGCCAGACGCTCTTCGCCAGCTTCGAAGAGCAGATCCACGACGTCGTCGAAACCGGCGAGGGGCTGACCCCCGACCGCTGTGATGCACTGTACGGTGCGCTCAAAGAGCGGTACTACGCCCCCGCCGAGCTGGACCCCCAGATCCGCACCGAGTGGATGCGCATCCCGCACTTCTACTACAACTTCTACGTGTACCAGTACGCGACCGGCATCTCCGCGGCGATGGCCATCGTCGATGCCATCGAGGCCGAGGGCGACCCGGCGGCGGCCGCCTACCGGGAGGCGCTCGCCCTCGGCGGGTCGGCGTTCCCCGTCGACGTGCTCGCGACCGCGGGCGTCGACGTGACCGCCCCCACGTTCATCGAGACGGCCATCGACGTGTACGCCGATGCGGTCGAGACCGCCCACACCGCCCTGCAGGAACTGTGACGGGCCGGGAGGGAGTTGAACCCCCGACCGTCTGGTATCTTCCGAGCTGGCACGCATGCCCTCCCGTTAAAAGCCAGACGCTCTGCCTGACTGAGCTACCGGCCCTCACCCCCAGAGACCGGCGATGACGACATAAGGGTTCGGTGTCCCCTCACCGCCGCGGTCCGTCGATCGCCGCTGTGATCCACTCCTCGAGCGTCTGGCCACCGTCGGCCGCCACGGTCCGCAGCCGGCGGTACGTCTCGACGGGCAGCTCGAGCTCGAGACGGCCCAGCGCGATCGCCCGCGCCTCCAGCTCCGCCCGCACGGTCGACTCCGCCGCCGCCCCCGCGATCTCTCGCACCTCGCGTACCGTGAGGCCGTGGTCGATCGTCGCCCACGCGAGGTCGTAGCGGTCGACCCCCGTCACCCGGGCGATGTGCTTGGCCGCAGAGGGGGCGATCGCCCCGAGCGCCACCTGTCTGCGGATCTCGATGGGCAGGTCGTGCACGCGGGCCCACTTGCGCACGAAGCTCACCCCCACCTCCTCCCCGATCGCCGCGATGGCGTCCTTGTAGGAGCCGTAGCCGCGCACACATGCGGCACACGCTGCGGCGCCGCGCAGCATGCGGAGGCGATCGATCGTCCCGTCGGCCGCGGCGAACCGCCGGACCTCCTCGACCGCAGCGGACAGCTGTGTCGGGTCCTCCGGGTCGAAGTTCGCCGCCTGCTCCGCATGCGCACCGGCGACCGCAGGGTCCGCGCGGATGACCGGTGCCCCGATCGGCTCGCGACGCCGACCGGTGAGCGCGTCCGCGGCACCCGGCTCGTGGTCATCGTCCATCATCGCACCCACAGCCCAGATGGGTGTATATCCATCGTCGTCGGGTGAGCTAAATGCCGCAGCGCCCAAGCGGATGCATGTCAGATACCTCCGTCCGCCTCGACATCGCCGGGATGACGTGTGCGAACTGTGCGGCGACCGTCGAGCAGGCGATCGCCGGGCTGGATGCGGTCGATGCGGTGACGGTCAACAGCGCGACCGACACCGCGAGCGTGACCGTCGCGCCGGATGCCGATGCGCTGGCGGCGGTCGTCGATGCGGTCGATGCCGCGGGGTATCGGGTGATCGAGGCGTCGACGACGATCCCCGTCTCGGGGATGACGTGTGCGAGCTGTGCCCAGACGATCGAGGCGGCGCTCCGTGGTGAGCCGGGGGTCATCGACGTCGCGGTCAACGTGGCGACCGACGAGGTGACCGTCCGCTATCTCCCCGCGGCCGTGGACGTCGGGGCACTGCGCTCGGTGATCACCGCGAGCGGGTACACCCCACTGGAGGGCGATGATGCAGACACAGACGCCGTCGCGGATGCGAAGCGCAGCGCACTGCGGACCGAGCGCCGCCGGCTGCTGTTCGGTGCGGTGATGACGACCCCCCTGGTGCTGCTGATGGCCGATGAGCTGCTCCTCGGCGCCTCCGTCGCTGACAGCTTCGGGGTGATCCTCACCGGTCTCATCGCCTTCGTCTTCGCGACGGCGGTGCAGCTGGTGCTGGGCTACCCCTTCTACCGCAACGCGGCCACCGCGCTGTGGCGCAACCGGACGGCCAACATGGACGTGCTCATCGCGCTGGGGTCGACGACAGCGTACCTGTACTCGGTGCTCACGCTCGTGGGGGTGCTCGCGGGGGGCCGCTACTTCGACTCCGCAGCGCTCATCCTGCTGTTCATCACCCTTGGGAACTACCTGGAGGCCCGCTCGAAGTCCGAGGCCGGTGCGGCCATCTCCGAGCTGCTGCAGCTGCAGCCCGCCGAGGCGACCCGGCTGGCCACCGACGGCACCGAGGAGACGGTCCCGGTGGATGCCCTCGCCGTCGGCGACCGGATCCGCATCCGCCCCGGCGAGCAGGTGCCGATCGACGCTCGCGTCATCGATGGGGAGAGCGCGGTCGATGAGGCGATCATCACCGGCGAGTCCGTCCCGGTCACGAGGGGTCCCGGCGACGCGCTCGTCGGCGGCACCCTCAACACCAGCGGCAGCCTCATCGCGACGGTGACGGAGACGGGTGCGGACACCACCCTCGCCCGGATCGTCGAGACGGTGCGGGACGCCCAGTCGCGCCAGCCGGCGATCCAGCGCGTCGCCGACCGCATCAGCGCGTACTTCGTCCCGATCGTGATCATCAACGCCCTGGCGTGGGCCGCGCTGTGGTGGGCCGCCCCCGCGGTCGTCGGCGGGCTGTCGACGTGGCTGCCGCTGTGGCCGCCCGTCGGTGGCGGCCCCGCGGCGATCGGGGGGTCGGTCAGCAGCGTGGAGTTCGCCGTGATCGTCTTCGCATCGGCGGTGCTCATCGCCTGTCCCTGCGCGCTGGGGCTGGCCACCCCCGCGGCGACGATGGTCGGCACCGCACTGGGCGCGCGGCATGGGGTGTTCTTCACCGGTGGGGACGTCCTCGAGCAGACGGCGACGGTCGACACGGTCGTCTTCGACAAGACGGGGACGCTGACGACCGGCGACATCGAGGTGACGGAGGTGGTCACCGTCGATGCGGTGGCACAGGCCGACGGTGGGGTGCTCGCGGGCGCATCGGCGGACCTCGAGGCACGGTTGCTCGCGTACGCAGCGGCGGCTGAGCGCCCCAGCGAGCACCCGCTGGGGCGTGCGATCGTCGACCGGGCGGCTGCTGCAGATCGGTCGGTCTCGGGGTTCGAGGCGCATGCGGGTCGTGGCGTCTCCGCGGTGGTCGATGGGACGCCCGTGCTCGTCGGCAACCGGCGGTTGCTGGGCGATCGTGGTGTCGACATCGAGCCGCTCGCACCGACGGTCGAGGCGCTGGAGTCGGCGGGCAACACGGTGATGATCGTCGCGATCGACGGTGTGCTCGCCGGCGTGATCGCCGCCGCGGACACGGTCAAGCCGACCGCCGCCGCTGCGGTGGCCGCACTGCGCGATCGCGACATCGCGGTGCACATGATCACCGGGGACAACGCGCGGACTGCCGCGGGGGTGGCCGAGCAGGTGGGCATCGCCCCCGACGCCGTCGATGCGGGGGTGCTCCCCGACGAGAAGGCCGCACGTGTGGAGGCGATGGTCGATGCGGGCGGGCGGGTCATGATGGTCGGCGACGGCGTCAACGATGCCCCCGCACTCGCGGCGGCGACCGTGGGGACGGCGCTGGGCTCCGGGACGGACGTGGCGATCGAGGCCGCGGACATCACGCTCATGCGCGATGACCCGGATGATGTCATCCGTGCGATCCGGGTGGGCGAGGCGACGATGCGCAAGATCCGCCAGAACCTCTTCTGGGCGCTCGGCTACAACACGGCGATGATCCCGCTGGCGTCACTGGGGCTGTTGCAGCCCGTGCTCGCCGCGGTGGCGATGGCGTTCTCCAGCGTGTCGGTGCTCGCGAACAGCCTCGTCTTCCGGGGCTACGACCCCGACCGTCGCTACCGCCTCCTCGGCTGGCTGCGCTGATCAGAGCCGGCCGTCGAGCACCTTCGCCGCGGTGAGCACGGGGTCCCACACCGGGCTGAACGGCGGTGCGTACCCCATGTCGACGTTCATGAGATCGACCACGGTGTACCCCGCATGCAGCGCCGTCGCGACCGTGTTGATGCGGAGGGCCGCACCGTCGGTGCCGACGGTCATCCCCCCGAGCACGCGGTGTGTCTGCCGGTCGGCGACGAGCCGCACCCACAACGGCTCCGACCCCGGGTAGTAGTGCGAGCGCGACGCCGCCTCGATCTCGACGGCGACCGGCTCGAACCCCGCCGCGACCGCCGCATCCTCCCGGATGATGCCGGTCCGGCCCACCTCGATCGCGCCCGCCTTCACCATCGCCGTGTGTGCGACCTGTCCCACCGCCGTCTGCTCCCCACCGACGGTCGCGCCGATCGCCCGCCCCGCCCGGTTCGCGGGCAGCCCGAGCGGGTCCCACGTCGCCTCACCGGTGACCACGTGGATGCTCTCTGCGACGTCGCCCGCCGCGTACACCCCCGGGACGGAGGTCCGCCCGAACGCGTCCGTCGCGACCGCCCCCGAGTCGCCGAGGTCGATCGGTGTGTCCGTGATGAGGTCCGTCGCGGGGGCGATCCCCGTGCCCACGATCGCCCCCTGCACCGGCCAGCTGCGCCCATCGGTCGCGAGCACCGTGCTGACCTGCCCATCGGCCGCCTCGACCGACCGCACCTCGGTCCCGAGCTCCACGGTGACCCCGAGCGCCTCGAGTGCGTCGACCGCCCGCTCCCCCGCGGTCTGCCCGAACGTCTCCAGCAGCCGCGCGCCGCGGTGCAGCAGCACCACCTCCACGTCCCACGCCGCGAGCGCCTCGGCCATCTCGACGCCCACGTAGCCGCCCCCGATGATCGCCAGCTGCGCGGGTGGGGCCATCGCACCCATCGCGTCGACGCGGTCCCAGTCCAGGCGCTCATCCGCGCCCACATCCGCCCGGTCATACGCGTCCGGATCGGTGAGGAACGCCCGGATCGCCGCCGCATCATCGAGCCCGTGCAGCGTGAACACGCCCGCCAGCACCTCGTCCGACAGCGGCGTGGTCCGCGCGTGCGCACCCGTCGCGATGAGCAGCTCGCCGTAGCCCACCTCCGTCTGGCCGTCGGGCCCATCGGCGGTGACCCGCTGCTGGCTGGTGTCGACGGCGGTGACCCGATGCCCCGTCCGCAGGTCGATCCCGCGCTCCCGCACGTCCGCCGGCGTCAGCGCCGTCATCGCGGTGAGCTCGGTGATCTCGCCCTTCACGTAGTACGGCGTGCCGCAGTGGGCGAAGGAGACCCACCTCCCCGCATCGAGGACGATCACCTCGCGGTCGGGGTCCGTGCGTCTGCACTTGCTCGCCGCCGACAGTCCCGCCGCATCCGCACCCACGACCACGAACGGGTCGGTCATCGTGGGCTCACCACCGGGCCCCCTGTGCCCTGCATCAGCTCAGGCCGGCAGCTCCTGGCCGAACTGGTCGATGGGCACCACCGAGTAGTCCACACTCAGGGTGTCCTGTGTGGCACGGATCTTCCCCACGAACGTGGAGATCTCCGTGAGCTCGCCCTCGAGGACGAACAGCTCCATGCACCGATGCTCGCCCACGTGGCTGTGGAAGTTGGTCGCGACGAGCCCCTCATGCTGATGCCGCAGGTGCATCATGCGCTCTTCGACACTCGTCGTCTCGAAGTCGAAGACCACGGTGACGATCGCCATCAGCTGCCGATCCTCGAGGCGGACGTCCTCGAACTCCCCGAGCAGCTTGCGGGCGGACTCGCGCACCACCTCGCTGCGGCCCGTGTAGCCATGATCGTCCGCGAACTGGTCGATCCGATCGAGCAACCCATCCGGCATCGAGACACTCACGACGGCCATATGTTAACACAGGTGGCAGGAGTTATCAAGCTTTAGTAAGCGCACGCGCGGACCCCCGCCATATTTGTCCTGAGCCGTCCACCTCCTGCTGTGTCCATCTCCCGGTACGCGAGCGGTGGCGAGCAGGTCATGCGGTGGCTGGAGCTGCTCGCAGCGCTGATGCTCGTCATCCTCTTCGCGATCGGTGTCTACGACCTGGGCCTGCAGATGTACAAGCTGCTGGCGACGGGCTCGTACACCGACCCGAACGCGGTCATCTCGGTGATCGATACGGTGCTGTTGCTGCTGATCATCGTCGAGGTCTTCCAGACCGTCGTCGCCTCGAGTCGGGGCGAACCCGTGGTGCAGATCGTCATCAACGCGGCGCTCATCGCGATCGCCCGGAAGGTGATCAGCTACCGCCCGTCGGAGTTCCCCACCCTCGAGGATGCGTTCATCGCCTCCAGCGCCTACGCCGTGCTGCTGGTGGTGCTGCTGGCGGCGTTCTGGATCGTGCGGCAGGACGGTCCCAACCCCCTGACCCGGTGAGCTCACTCGCGCCGACGCGGGCCGTGTCCGGGGTAGTCGCGCTCGAAGCGGTCGTCGATCTCCGCGAGCTCGACCGCGATCATCGTCGGGCGCCCGTGCGGGCACGCGGTGGGGTCCGCACACGCATCCAGCTGGCTCAGCAGCCGGCCGATCGACCCCTCCGTCAGTGAGCGGTTGCCGGTGATCGCGGGGTAGCACGCCATGTCCGCGAGCAGCTCGTCGGTCAGCCCCTCGAGCACGCGCGCCCCGCCGTCGACGCCCTCCTCGACGAACGCCAGCAGCACCGCACGCAGCGCGTCGATCCCCGTGCTGGTGTCGACGATCGACGGCACCGCGGTCACACGGACGGTCTCGGTCTCGACGGTCTCCGCCTCGAAGCCGAGTGTGCCGAGCGCCTCGACGAACCCCTCGAACAGCGCCCCCTCACGGGGGGTGACCGGGATGTCGAGCGGCACCGCCAGCCGCTGGGTGGTGATCGCACCGTCGAAGGACCGCTGGAGCCGCTCGTAGTGCACGCGCTCATCCGCCGCATGCTGGTCGATGAGCACCAGTCCCTCGGGCGCCGCACAGACGATGTACGTGTCATCCAGCTGGCCGAGCACCTCCAGCTCCGGCAGGCTGCTGTACGCTGAGGCGATCGTCGCCGGTGCGCCGGCGAGGTCCTGCTGGGCGCGCGTGCCGTCCTGGCTGCTGGTGGGCGCACGGCGCCGCTGTCGTCGTGATCGCTGCGGTCGCACCCGCTCGGGGGTCGGCTCGACCGGCGTCGGGGCACTCACGCCCCGGGGTGCGCCCGCGCGGGGTCCCCCGGCGTCCCGGAGCGTCGCCTCGACCGCCGCGGTCACCGCCCGCTGCACCGCCGTCTCGTCATCGAAGCGGACCTCCATCTTGCGGGGATGGACGTTGACATCGACGAGCGCCGGATCGAGCGTCAGCTCCAGCACCGTGAACGGGTAGCGGTCGGATGCCAGCCGCCGGCCGTACCCATCCAGCACCGCCGACCGCAGGGCCGCATCGTCGATGCTGCGGCCGTTGACGAAGATCGCCATGTACGAGCGGTTCGCCCGGGTGACCTCCGGGTCGCTGATGCGGCCGCCGATCTGCAGCGATGCCGCCTCGGCCGTCACGTCGATCGGGAGCATCCCCTCGGCGACGGTCGACCCGTACACCGCGAGGATGCTCTGATCGAGCGATCCCCGCCCCTCGGTCGCGAACAGCTCGCGGTCATCATGCACCAGGCGCACGGCGACCGACGGATTCGTCAGCGCGTACCGGCTCACGATGCGGTTGATGTGGTCGAACTCGGTCGATGGTCGCTTCAGGAACTTCCGCCGTGCAGGCGTGGGATCGAACAGCCCGACGACCTCGACGGTGGTCCCCACCGGTGCGCCGACCCGGGTGGGCCCCTCCACGGCCCCCGCATCCACCGTGAGCTGCATCGCATGCTCGGCGTCCGCCGGCCGTGAGGTCACCGTCATCCGTGCGACCGCGCCGATCGTGTGCAGCGCCTCCCCACGGAAGCCGAAGCTGTCGATCGCCCGGCTCAGCTCATCGCTCGTATCGAGCTTGCTGGTGGTGTGGGCCTGCACGGCGGTGACCAGCTGCTCGGCGGGGATGCCGACGCCATCATCGGTCACCCGGATCCGGTCGATCCCACCCGCCTCGACGGCGACGGTGACCGTCGATGCCGCCGCATCCAGGCTGTTCTCGACGAGCTCCTTGACGACCGAGGCGGGGCGCTCGACCACCTCTCCCGCGGCGATCTTCCGCACCGTCTCCGGCGGGAGCTCCCGGATCTGTGGGGGCGTGTTGGTGCTCACTCATCTGGCCGATGGCGGTCGACCGGCTTTACGCATCGGGTTCGATGAACCGCGTCTGGATCTGCTCGACCGCCAGCACCAGCTCCCCGGGGGTCATCGACGTCACGTCCAACGCGGCGATCGCCTCGTGCAGCGCCGCCTCCTGTGGATTCCCCTCGGTGCCATCATGCGCCTCCCGGAGGGTCCCCCCGCCGACGTCGAAGACGACCTGCGTGCCCGGGTCCTGCCCGCCACCGACCTGGATCGCCGTCTCATCACGCAGCTGGCCGAGGATCGTCGATGCGCGGTCGACGACCGGCGCGGGCACCCCGGCGAGCTCGGCGACGTGCACCCCGTATGAGCGGTCAGCCGCCCCCGGGGCGACCGTCCGCAGGAACGCCACCGTGTCGCCCGCATCCTCCACCTCCACGTGGACGTTCGCGACCCCCTCCATCCGGTCGGCGACCTCCGTCAGCTCGTGGTAGTGCGTCGCGAACAGCACCGCCGGTGTCGGCGTCCCCTCACGCTCGCCGCTGAGATGCTCCATCGTCGCCCACGCGATGGCGACGCCATCGTACGTCGCGGTGCCACGGCCGACCTCATCCAGCACCACCAACGAGCGGTCCGTCGCCTGATGGAGGATGTTCGCCAGCTCGGCCATCTCGATCATGAACGTCGAGCGCCCCTCCGCGAGCTCATCCAGCGCACCGACGCGGGTGAAGATCCCATCGACGATCCCCACCGTCGCCGCATCGGCGGGGACGTACCACCCCATCTGTGCGAGCAGCACGATCAGCGCCGTCTGGCGCATGTACGTCGACTTGCCCCCCATGTTCGGTCCGGTCACGAGGATGCATCGCCGTGTGTCGTCGAACCGGGTGTCGTTGGGCACGAACCGGGTGGTCTGCTCGACGACCGGGTGGCGGCCCCCCTCGATCGCGATGCCCCACTCGGTCTGGACCGTCGGGCACACCCAGTCGTGCTTCGCCGCATGCCGCGCGGCCGTCGCGACCACATCCACCCGGGCCAGCGCCGCGGCGGCCTCCTGGATCGCCGGCACCGCCGGACGCAGCGTCTCGAGCAGCTGCGCGTACAGCGTCTCCTCCCGGAGGACGCGGTCGGTCTCCAGCCGCACCAGCGCACGCTCGCGCTCGGTGATCTCGGCGGTGCGGTAGCGCTTGGCGGACTTCAGCGTCTTCACCTCCTCGTACCCATCGGGCACCCGCGCCGCCTCTGAGCGACCGACCTGGATGTACAACCCGTCGGTCTGGTTCCGACCGGTCGACAGATGCCGCAGGCCCGTCGCCGCCTGCTCGCGCTCTGCGAGCTGCTCGAACCACGTCTCGATGGCCTCCAACTCCTCCAGCATCGCATCCAGCTCCGCATCGTAGCCCCCCGCGAAGACGCCCCCCTCCTGCAGCGACCGTGGTGGCTCGGCGACGAGCGCGCCCTCGAGCTCCTCGCGGACCGCGGCGAGCCGGTCCATGGGCACCGCTGCGGTCGTCTCTGCGACCGCCGCATCTGCGAGCGCGCCCGTCGTGAGCAGCTCACCGATCGTCGGCAGCTGCGCGAGCGTCCGCCGCAGCCGCCCCATATCCGCCGGGGTGATCCGACCGCTGGCGAGGCGCGCCGCGAGCGACCCGAGGTCGTACGTCTCGGCGAGTGCATCGCGGAGTCGACGCCGCACCAGGGGGACCTCGATCAGGTCGGTGACCTCCGCCTGTCGGGTCTCGATCACCGAGGCCGCACCGCTGGGTCGACCGATCCACCGCCGCAGCAGCCGTCGCCCCCCACCGGTCACACACCCATCGATCGTCGCGAGCAGGCTCCCCTCGCTCGCCCCGTACATCGTCTCGAACAGCTCGAGGTTGCGCGCCGTCGTCGCATCCACCTGCATCCGGTCCCCACGGCCCAGCACGCGCAGCCGCGTCACCGCCCGCAGCAGTTCGGGGTCCATCGCCTCGACGTACCAGATCGCCGCGCCCACCGCAGCGACCGCCGCGGGATCATCGATCGATCGCGTCTCGACGATCGCCTCCCCGAACCGCTCGGCGAGCCGCTTGCGCCCACGGTGGGTCTCGAACGCCTCCGCGGGCTGCTCCTCCACGCAGACCGTATCGCTGGGACAGACCGCCGCCGCATCCGGCGCCGACACCGTCGGCCCCACGAGCAGCTCGCCGACCTGCTGCTGGCGGAGCTGCCCGCCTGCGGCCGCGAGGTCCGCCACCGCGGCCACCCCTGCGGTCCCCTCGACCACATCCACCACGGCCACCCCGTACCGCCCCTCACGCTGTGTCAGCACCCCGATGGGCCGCGTGTGTCGCTCACCGACCTCGAGCAGCGTCCCCGGTGTGGCCGTCCGCGTGATCCGGCGGTAGTGGTCGCCCGCATCATCGGTGAACTGCTCGGCGACCGCCACGCGCTGCCCGCGTGCGACCAGCTGGCTGAGGTACTCATCGATCTGCGCCACCGGCACCCCGGCCATGGGGTACTCGCTCCCCCCACCCGAGCGCATCGAGACCTTCAGCCCGAGCAGCTCGCCCACCGCCTCCGCATCCGCCTCGAAGAACTCGAAGAAGTCCCCACACTGCATCGTCAGCAGGTCGGCGTCGCTCGCGCGCTTGAGGCTGCGGAACTCCTCGACGATGCCGGTCCCACTCATCGCACGCGCATCACGGCCCCCCGACCGCACACGACGCCTCATAGGTGATGCCGTCGAGTGTCTCCACCGGCTCGTCCCCGCAGATCGGACAGCCCGGGTCGGCACGGTACGCCACCTCCTCGAACTCCATCGCAGCCGCATCATACAGCAGCAGCCGGCCCGCAAGTGGGCTGCCGAGCCCGGTGAGCAGCTTCACGCACTCGGTCGCCTGGATGCACCCCACCGTGCCGGGCAGCACCCCGAGCACACCGGTCTCCGCACAGTCGAGGACGCTCCCCGGCTCCGGCGCCTCGGGGAACAGACAGCGGTAGCACGGTCCACCCGGGACGAGCGTGGTCAGCTGTCCCTCGAACTTGTAGATCGCCCCGTGGACGAGTGGGCGGTCGGTGAGCCGGCAGTGGTCGTTCAGCAGGTACCGTGTCGGGAAGTTATCCGACGCATCGACCACGACATCCGCATCCGCGGTGAGCGCCGCGATGTTCGTCCGGTCGAGCCGGACCGCATGTGGGGTGACGGTGATGTCGGGGTTCAGCGCCTCGACGAACCGCGCCGCAGAGCTCACCTTCGGTGCACCCACATCCGCATCGCGATGGATGACCTGGCGCTGGAGGTTGCTCCGCTCGACGACGTCATCATCGACGATCTCCAGATGCCCCACGCCCGCCGCCGCGAGGTACTCGATCACCGGCGCACCCAGCCCGCCCGCACCCACCACCGTCACCGACGCGTCGAGCAGCGCCGCCTGGCCCGCCGCACCGATCTCCTCCATGATGATGTGCCGGGAGTAGCGGTCCAGCTGCGTGGCATCCAGTGCGAGTGACATAGCCTCACTCAGCTACGCAGAGTGTAAAAAGCCGACTCCGGTCACTTGCCACGACGGCGGTCGCCGGTGATCGATGGCCGGGTGTGCTCTGTCCCCTTCCCCCGCCGCTGCATGCCGCGCCCCTTCTTGCCGGCGTTCGTCAGCCCGCGGAACGCGCGACCGCGGTGCTTGTCCGCACAGATCCAGTTGAGGTCATCATCCGCTTGGATCGCCGGATGCTCGGGGTCGACGAGGATCACCTCATGCCACTTCTGCGAGCCGTCCTCGCCCACCCAGTACGACCCGAGCACGCGCATGTTCGGGTACTTGCGCGACACGCGCTCCTCGGCGATGCGCTGGATCGACTTGCGGCGGCTGAGGCGGTTGACACCCTGCCGCTTCGAGCGACGACCCGCCTTGTGTCTGGACTTGCGTGAGCCGCCCTTGCGGACCGACGACCGCACGATGACGATGCCCTGCTTCGCCTTGTAGCCGAGCGCCCGTGCCCGGTCGAGCCGGGTGGGCCGTTCGACCTTCACGAACGCCCCCTCCTGGCGCCACTGCTGTTTGCGCTGCCACTGCAGCTCTGCGACCTTGCCCTCCTTCGGCGTCTTCCACGCCTGCTTGATGTGTGAGTAGAAGCTCTTTCCCATGGTTTCACCGCGGGCCGTTGCGATTCAGCGCACCTGCGCCACATGTCATCCCGAACGGATCGGGTGCCTGCTGGTGTCCCGCGAGCCAGTCAGTGCTGCAATCACCCGAGTCGCGAGTAAAACCGCTTCGGAATGCCCATGAGTCGCCGCGTTTCTATATCGCAGTATGCAGTGTATCGTTGCACGGTGTGCGCGGTCCCTCAAGCCAGATATTCGGCACTCAGCGCGGCTGGATCGTCCGATGGAGCCGTCTGCGGGTACTTCCGCTGGAGATACCGCAGCACGTTCCCGATATCGCGCTCGAGTCGGTCGCGTGCGTTCGCATGGTCCAGCTCGAGCGCCTGCGGCCAGTCGAAGATGGTCACCCCGGTGGTGCCCACCGCGATGTTGTACTCGCTGAGGTCGTTGTGGATGATCCCCGCCGCGATCGTCTTCTCGACCTCCGCACAGATCAGGTCGAACACCCCTGGCACCTGGGATGGGTCTAGACGCGCGCGGGCGAGGGGGACGCCCTCGAACTTGCTCATGACGATCGCGTGACGGTTGTGGTCGACCGGTCGTGGCACAGACACCCCCGGGTACAGCCGTCGGAGCATCTCATACTCCCGCTCGGCCGCCTGCCGCGCGGTGTACAGCCAGGAGACGTGTCGGTTGGTGGCGGTGTAGTCCCGCTCCCGGAGCACCTCCCGGAAGTTGGTGTACCCCTCACGGTGCAGCTTGAGTGCCATGGGACGGAACGATTCGACCTCGTACACGTCGGACTCCTTGCCCACCCCCAATGGTGCACCCATGCCGGTGATCGTCTCCCGCTCTGCGAAGGTGTGCAGCGCCAGCGAGTCGTAGCCCTCTGCGGTGAGCGTGTACCCCTCGTACTGGATCGTCTTCCGCCTGATCAGGTCCCGCTTCGCACAGCGGTCCAGTCGGTACGTCACCGCCTCGGGGGTCAGCCCCGACAGCTTCGGGAGCTCTCGGCGGTCGACCCACTCGGCGACGCGCATCCCCTGCTCGATCCCTGACAGGAGGTAGAAGTCCTCCTGCTCCATCTCCGCGAGCAGCGGTGCGACGTTCTGGACCATCGGACGCCCCTCCGCAGGACAGCCGAATAGCCCCGTTGGTGGCTGCGTTTATATATAGTATATCGCATGCTGCGATATAGAAACCCGTCTCACGGGTCCGCTGCTCATCCCGGAAACTCCGGAAACGACCCGTCGAGCATTAATCCGCGGCGACCGTCGCTGCGTCCATGATCCGTGATGCGCGTGTGCTCCGCGCGGGGTTCGTCCCCCGTGAGGTCGAACACCGCGATCACGAGGTGACCCACCTCTCGAGCGTGCTCACGCCCATCACCCAGGGCGACCCCGCCGAGACCGCGGTGGTGACCGGCTCCAGTGGGGTCGGTAAGACCTGCATCACGCGGTTCGTCACCGAGCAGCTCCGGGAGGAGGTCCTCGACGTGGAGGTCACCTACGTGAACTGCTGGCGCAACTACACGCGCTTTCGGACCCACTACCAGATCCTCGATGACCTCGGACAGACGATGGACATCCATCGGCAGTCGACGCCGCACGACGTGCTCGTCGACCGCCTGCAGCGGTACGAGGGCCCCCCGCGCGTCGTGATCCTCGATGAGGCGGACCAGCTCGAGGACACCGGCGTGATCTACGACCTGCATGACCTGCCCAGCTTCGCGGTCATCTGCATCTCGAACACCGAGGAGGAGCTGTTCAGCCGCATCGATGACCGCCTCGTCAGCCGGCTGCGCGCCAGCGAGCACATCCGCCTCGACCGGTATCACGTCGAACAGCTGCACGACATCCTCGCCGCCCGCGTCCAGTGGGGCCTCGACCCCAACACGATCACCGACGACCAGCTGCTCCGCATCGCCGACGCATCGGCGGGTGATGCGCGGCTCGCGATCGGGATCCTGCGGGCGGCGGCCTCTGCGGCCGATCGTGCGGGCACCGACGCCATCTCCGATGCACAGCTGCTCGATGCCGCAGGTGTCGCCCGCGCCCAGCTCACGCAGGCGAGTCTGGAGTCGCTCACGCCCCATCAGCGCACCGTCTACGGGATCATCGCCGAGGAGGGGCCGCTGTCGCCCGGTGGGATCTACGACCGCTACACGGAGGCGGTCGAGCAGCCGCGGACGAAGCGCACCGTGCGGAGCTACCTCTCGAAGATGACACAGTACAACCTGCTGGAGTCCCGCGGCAGCAGCCGCGACCGCACCTACCTCGCGATCGAGGTCGCCTCACCCGCCTGAGCTGAACTGATCGAGTCCGGCCTGCGCCCCGCGCAGCGGCTCGATGACCGCCGGGTGGTCGTTCGACGGGTCGTTCACCGCCGTCGGGATCTCCACCGCGGTGAGCCCATCGCCGCCAGCGGGGTCACACAGCCCCCTGCGTGCGGTCGGCGACCCCTGCAGCCAGCGGTCGTACGCACCGTCGGGGACGACGACCGGCATCCGGTCGTGGATGGGTGCGACCACGTCGTTGGCCGCACACGTGATGATCGCGACGGTGGGGTCGCCGGCGTCATCTGTGGTCCAGATCCCCCCGAGTGCGAAGGGCCCCGTCGGATCGTAGATCCGGACCGGTTGGCGGCGGCCCCGCCCCCGGTCGGCCCACTCGTAGAACCCGTCGGTGGCCACCAGGCAGGGCCGCTCCGCCCACGCCTCGGCGAAGGTCCGTCGGCGGTCGATGCTCTCCGCCCGCGCGTTGATGTGGGTGCCGTCGCGGCGGCCGCCGATCCCCCACCGCATCGGCGCGATCGTCTCCGGCGACGCGGCGCTGACGGTCCACAGCCGGTCGCCCGGTGCGATGTTGTACCGCGGGGTGTACCCACCGTCGGTGCGCAGGGTGGCCCCGAAGTGTCGCTCGAGCGCCTCGGGGTCGCTGAACAGCGATGTCCGCCCACACATGATGTATCACAGCCACCGCGGCGGTTTGAACCCACGCGTTCGTGCGGACTTCCGGAAACGCCACGCCGTCGCTTATCGGGGCAGCCACCCGCCCGTCGGTATGGCCGCAGACCACCCCCGCACCGCAGCCGCACAGAACCGGTCCCTGCACGCTGCCCCATCGACCCCACCACAGCTGCTGCCCTCGCTCGATGCCGGGGTGACGCTGCTCGACATCCGCGGCGGCCGGGGGGTACCGGTGGTCCAGTCGCTCGTGCTCGACCACCTCCTCACCGTCGGTGGCCCCATCGTCTGGCTGGATGCGACCGGCATCGCGACGACGACCACGATGGCACAGCTGGCGCCCAGCCGTCGGTCCCTCGAGCAGATCCACGTCGCCCGCGGCTTCACCGCCACCCAGCATCATGCGCTCGCGACCGCGCTGCCCCCGGTCGACCCCACGCTCATCGTCGCCCCGGCGGTCGATGCGATGTACCGTGACGACGATGCGTTCGGCCCGCAGACCGCCCGCCGGCTGCTCGCGCGCACCCTCGCGGCGCTGGCCGGACACGGCGCACCGGCCGTGCTGCTCACCCGCACCGCTGCGGACCGCTTCGCCGCGCCCGTCGCCGCCTGCGCGCAGCACCACCTCACCTGTGAGCTCACCACGATGGGGCCGCGCTTCAGCGGGGACACGACCACCACCCTCGTGTACCCGACCCCGCATGCGGGCGTCTACCAGACCACCCTGGCGTACTGGCAGCAGCTGCTCGATGCCCGGGCACGGGCGGTCGGGGCCGACCGCACCCCCTCGACGCAGCACACCCCGCCGGCGCCCGCACCCGACCCGATGGCCGATGCGCTCACCGCAGCGGGGTGGTGAGCATGGGACGGACCAACCCCACCTACCGCGACACCCTCACCGCACTGGAGCAGCGGTGGGGGGCGTACCGCCGCGGGCTGCGCGCGGATGACCAGCCACACTTCGACCGGCTGTTCGCCCACGCGCGGGCACACGCCGACGCCAGCGGCCTGCTGAATCACCCCCGCCCGCTGGTGCCCGCGCTCATCAGCATCGCCCTCGAGCAGGAGCAGCAGATCGCCGCGCTCGAGGCCCGCCTCGCCGCGCTCGAGGACGGGTGAGATGGTCTTCCACATCGACCATCTCGACGACGGCCGCCTCGTCCGCTGGCGCCGCACCCCCGGGGGCGTCACCCACACGGTCGACCACGAGTACACCCCGCGCTTCTACGTGGGCCCGCGTCGCGCGGGCGCATCGCTCGACCTCCGGCGGCTGCTCAGCGCGTACGAGCAGCACCCGCACGTCGCCGGGGTCCACCGCGAGCAGCACCGCATCGGCTTCCGAGCCGACCCCTCGCCGGTGGTGGCGGTCGATGCGACCCACGTCGGGCACATCCCCACGCTCGCCCGGCTCGCCCACGACCATGCGGCGGCCCCGGTCGGTGATGTGGCGTGCTACAACGTCGACCTCTCGCGGGAGTTCCGCTACTGCCTCGAGACCGGCACCGACCCCACCCCCACCCGCCCCCTGCGACGGTGCACGCTCGATGCGGAGCCCACCGACATCGCCGACGGCCCCCTGGAGACGCTCACGGTCGACGGCACCACCGTCACGGGGGCGACCGCGATCGCCGGGGCGGTCGCCGACACCCTCACCGCGGTCGACCCCGACATCCTCGTCTGCTCGACCGCAGCGGTCATCCCCGCGCTCGCGGCGCTCGCCGACCGCATCGACCACCCCGACCTGCGGCTCAGCCGCCTGCGCGACGCCCCGGTCCAGCAGCTCGCCGGCCGCTCGACGTACGACAGCTACGGCCGCGTGGGCCACTCCCCCGCGCGGTACAACGTGCCCGGCCGTGTCATCATCGACCGCGCGAACACGTTCTTCCACCGCGAGACGAACCTCGATGGGATGGTCGACCTCGTCAGCCGGTCCTGGAAGCCGCTGCAGGAGCTCGCGTGGGCCTCGATCGGCAACGTGCTCACGGCGATGCAGATCCGTGCGGCCACCGCCCGCGACGTGCTGACCCCCTGGCACCCCTGGCGGCCGGAGTTCTACAAGTCGATGCGGACGCTCCACGCCGCCGACCGGGGTGGGTTCATCTTCGCGCCCGACCCCGGCTTCCACGAGACGGTGTACGAGCTGGACTTCTCGAGTCTGTACCCCAACATCATCTGCACGCACAACATCTCACCCGATGTGATCCGGTGCGCCTGTCACGCCGACCGCAGCGACGTCCCCGAGCTGGGGTACGCCGTCTGCGACCGGCGGGGGTACCTCGTCGACGTCCTCGCGCCGCTGATCGCCGACCGCGATGCGATCAAGGCGGAGATCGCCGCCCTGCGCGCCGCGGACGACGCCGACCCCGACCGCCTCACCGAGCTGGAGGGCCGCTCCAGCGCGCTCAAGTGGATCCTCGTCGCCTGCTTCGGCTACCAGGGGTTCAACAACGCGAAGTTCGGGCGCATCGAGTGTCATGAGGCGATCAACGCCCACGCCCGCGAGATCCTGCTGACGGCCAAGGAGCAGCTCGAGGCGGGCGGCTGGACCGTCGTGCACGGGATCGTCGACTCCATCTGGGTCACCCCCCGCCCGGGCGCCGAGCAGACCGACCTCGAGACGGTCGCCGCGGCGATCTCGGCGGCCGTCGGCATCCGCCTCGAGTACGAGGCGGCGTACGACTGGGTCGCGTTCGTCCCCCGGACCGACGGTGCCGGGGGGACCCTCACGCGCTACTTCGGCAAGCGCGCCGACGGGTCGGGGTTCAAGCTGCGCGGCATCGAGGCACGCCAGCGCTCGACCCCGCCGCTCATCGTCGACCACCAGCACGCATGCCTCGAGCGGCTCGATGCCACCCGCGACCCCGATGCGGTGCTCGCGCTGCTGCTCACCCAGATCGACCGCCTCACCTCTGGGGTCGACCCCGCCGACCTCGTGATCCGCACGCGCGTCTCACAGCCCGCGGCCGCGTACACCCAGCGGACCCACACGGTCGCCGCGCTCGAACGGGCCGCCGCTGCGGGCCTCGCGGTGCACCCCGGCCAGGACGTGCGCTTCGTCGTCGTCGACGACACCGCCGACAGCGCCGACCGCGTCGCGCTCGCACACGAGCCGATCGACCGGTACGATGTGGGCTTCTACCGCGAGCAGCTGGTCCGGGCGACCGCCAGCATCCTGCGGCCGCTCGGGATGGACGCCGGGGCGATCCGCGCGGCGATCGCCGACACCCGCGAGCTGCCACTGAGCCACTGGGGAGATTATTAACTGACGGCGATGACGTTGTGAAGCATGGCGTAAGAGACCCCCCTCTTCTCGCAGTGCTGTTCATATCTTCGGGACCCGTAGCGGGGCCAATGGCAGACGGGCATGCGGTCTCCGCCGACCGGACCCTGCAGCTGTCGGTCCCCTCGATGGACTGTGCCAGCTGTGCGACCACCGTCGAGGCGGCGATCGCGCGGGCGGCCCCGGCCGCAGCGCCGACGGCCCGCCCCGCCAGCGGGACGGTCCGCGTGCGGTATGACCCCCTGGAGGTCGACCGGACGGCGATCCGCTCGGCCGTCGAGGACGCGGGCTACCCCGTCACCGACGAGACGACGACCGGCACCATGCTCGCGGCGGGCCGCCAGGAGGTCTGGCGGAGCCGTCGGGCGGTGCTGACGGCCATCGCCGCCGTCGGACTCGCGGTGGGGATGCTCACCGAGTGGGTGATCAGCCCCGCCGTGGGGGCGGTGCCGGTCGCGGAGGTGGCGTACCTGGTGGCGACGCTCACCGGCGGGGCGGTGATCATCCGTGGTGGGCTCCGCTCGGTGCGTGAGCTGACGATGGACATCGACCTCCTGATGTCGATCGCGATCGTGGGCGCGTGGGTCGCGAGCCTCGCATACGGGGTGGGGCTGTACTTCGAGGCGGCCACGCTGGCGGTGCTGTTCAGCATCGCCGAGCTGCTCGAGCGCGCCTCGATGGAGCGCGCACGCGGTGCGCTGCGGGCGCTGGCGGCGCTCGTCCCCGACGAGGCGCGCGTCGAGACGCCCACCGGCACCGCGCTGCGCCCCACCGCGAGCGTCGCGGTGGGCGACCACGTGGTGGTCCGCCCCGGGGAGAAGCTCCCGCTGGATGGGCGGGTCATCGACGGGAGCTCCGCGATCGACCAGTCGACGATCACCGGTGAGAGCGTCCCCGAGGAGGTCGCCCCGGGGGATGCGGTGTTCGCGGGGACGCTGAATCACACCGGGGCGATCACCCTCGAGGTGACCGCCCCTGCGGCAGAGTCCACCATCGCGGAGGTGACCCGACTCGTCGATGCGGCACAGCGGGGCGACACCGCCGCCGAGCAGTTCGTCGACCGCTTCGCCGGGCTCTACACCCCGGTCATCGTCATCTTCGCCGCGGTCACCATGCTCGCCGGCCCCACCCTCCTGGGGGTGACGCAGTCGACGGCGATCGTCTACGGCCTCACGCTGATCGTCCTCGCGTGCCCCTGCGCGTTCGTGATCGCCACGCCCGTGTCGGTCGTCTCCAGCATCACCGCCGCCGCGCGCGAGGGGATCGTCATCACCGGGGGCGTGCACCTGGAGACGCTGGCGGACGCGACGGTCGCGCTGTTCGATAAGACGGGGACGGTCACGACGGGTGTGCTGTCGGTGACGGACGTGATGGGCTTCGATGGGACCGACCCCACCGAGGTGCTCGCCGTCGCCGCAGCGATCGAGTCCGACAGCTCCCACCCGATCGCGCGGGCGATCTGGGCGGCGGGGGATGCGGCGGGGCTGCAGCTGCGTGCTCCGACCGCCGTCGAGAGCACCACCGGGGTGGGCATCGCCGGTGTGGTGGGCACCGAGCGGTACCGCATCGGCAAGCCGGATGCGTTCGCCCTCGAGCAGCCCGCGAGCGTCACCCCGCTCGAACCCGCTGCGATCGACGGCCCCGTCGAGCGGATCGACCGTGACGTGGTCGCCCCGCTGGAGGCGGCGGGCAAGACCGTCGTGCTCCTCGCGGACGCCGATGGCCCCGTCGGTGCGGTCGCGCTCGCGGACACCGCTCGCCCCGACGCTGCGGAGACGATCGCCGCGCTCGGGCGGTCGGGGCTGGGGACGACGGCGCTGCTCACCGGTGACAACGAGCGTGCGGCCGCGGCCATCGCTGCGGCGGCGGGGATCGACACGGTGCATGCGGGGCTGCTGCCCGATGAGAAGCTCGCGCTCGTCGAGGCGTACCAGGCGGACGGTGCGACGGTGGTGATGTTCGGTGACGGCGTCAACGACGCCCCCGCGCTCGCCGCCGCGGACGTGGGGGTGGCGATGGGCGCGCGTGGCACGGACATCGCCATCGACGCGGCGGACATCACGCTGCTGGATGACGGGTTCGCACAGACCGGCCGCCTGCGGCGGCTGGCCGTCGCGACCCGCCGTGTCATCCGGCAGAACATCGGCGCCGCGCTGCTGGTGAAGGCGCTGCTCGCGGTGGGGGTGCCCTTCGGTCTCGTGCCGATCTGGGCGGCGGTGCTGATCGGGGATGCAGGGATGACGATCGCGGTGACGTCGAACGCGCTGCGGCTCCGGTCGGTCAGCTGAGCAGCGGGGTCCCGTCCGCCCGCGGTCCCAGGGTGGGGCCGTAGGGCCCCTCGGTGGCGGTGATGGGCCGCCGCAGGCGGTAGTCTGTCGACCGCTCGACGGGCCGCCGCCCCACCGCACGGATCATCTCGACGTAGCGATCGAAGCTGCGGAACTCCCCGTGCGCGCCGCCCGCGCGCTTGGTGATCTCCTCGGAGAGCACGGTGCCCATCAGGTCGTTCGCCCCGCACGACAGCAGCTGCAGGGCGCGCTCATCGCCGTACTTCACCCACGAGGACTGGATGTTGGGGATGTTGTCGAGGAACAGCCGGCTGACCGCGATCATGAGCGCATCCTCGGCCGGCGCTGCCCCACCATCGACCATCCCCCGCTCGAACAGCGGCGTCTGCTGATGCACGAACGACAGGGGCACGAACTCGGTGATCATGCCGAAGCGGTCCTGCAGGTCGCGGATGACCCCGAGATGCATCGCACGATGGCGCTCGTTCTCCACGTGCCCGTACATGATCGTCGCCGTGGTGTGCAGCCCCGCCCGCATCGCCCCCTCCATCGCCCGGACCCACTCGGCGGAGTCGATCTTCCCCGGGCAGATCACCGCACGGACCTCATCCACGAGGATCTCCGCGGCGGTGCCGGGTACGGTGTCCAGGCCCGCCTCCCGGAGCCGACCGTACACCTCCTCGTAGCTCCAGTCCGTGCCGCGTCTGGCGTGCGCCGCCTCCTCCGGCGTCATCGAGTGCACATGCGCACCCGAGGCCGCCATCGCCGCGAGCTGCTCGGTGTACGTCCCCGGGTCGGTCGCGTACGCCGCGGGCGGCCGGTAGGTCACCCCCGGCGCCTCGCCCTGTGCCTCGAGGATCTCCCGGTGCTCCGCATCCAGCGCGAAGGCGGGGTGCAGCCCCGACACGGAGGTCACCTCGTACACGCCACGGTCGACCGCATCAGCGACGATCGCTGCGGACTCTGCGGGGGTCTTCGTGAACCCCGCACTCTCACCGGTGTACCCCGACTCGAACTCGTGGGCGGGGTCCTTGAAGTTGCAGAACAGACACCCGACCGTGCAGGCGGTCGTCACGTTGTTGTTGATGTTCGCGACGAACGTCACGTCCTCACCCACCACCTCCGCGCGTCGTGCATCGGCGACCGCGAGCACCTGCTCGAACCGGACGGGGTCGACCCCGGGACGGTCCGTCCCCGTCGTCAGCAGCTCCAGTGCGTCATCGGTGTCCAGCCGGTCACCCGCCCGGGCCTTCTCGAGTGCGTTCTCGAAGGACTGCTCGCTCGCCACCGGATGCACGGCATCGAGGGCGGGGTGGGCCATGGCTGTCCGAGCGCCGCGTCTCGAATAACCGTTGGCATCACGGCAATCCCCCGCGATGGGAGGCTTCATGTCCCCCGTCCCTCAGGTGTGTGCACACGATGGTGCCGACCGGTGGGATGGTGTTCATCTTCCTGCTCGTCGGCCTCATCATCCTGCTGTTCGTGACCCAGGCGATCCCGATGGCCGCCACCGCGGTGGGGGTGATCGTGGTGCTCGTCATCGCAGAGCCGCTGACAGGTGTCGATCTCGCGACGGGGCTGTCTGGCTTCGCCAACCCGGCGACGGTGACGATCGCCGCACTGATGATCCTGAGCGAGGGGGTGCGACGCACCGGTGTGCTGGACCGGCTCACCCGGACGCTCGCACGCCGCAGCACCGGTGAGCGTGGGGTGGACCTGCTCGCGACGGTGGGGGTGGTGGGCCCGCTGTCGGCGGTGATCAACAACACCGCTGCGGTGGCGATCATGCTCCCGGCGATCGTCGACCTGGCCGAGCGGATCGGTCGGCCCCCCTCGAAGCTGCTGCTGCCGCTGTCGTACGCCTCGATGGCCGGGGGGATGCTGACGCTGATCGGCACCTCCACCAACCTGCTCGCGAGTGCGATCCTCGATGCGCGCATCGGGCGCCCCTTCGGCATGTTCGAGTTCACCGGACTCGGACTGATCGTCCTCGGGACCACGGTGGTGTATCTGCTGGTCGCTGCGGACCGGCTGACGCCCGCGAGCCGCCCCGAGACCGTCTCCGTCTCCGACCGGCTGTTCACCGTCGGCCTGCAGGTCACGGACCCCGATGGCATCGAGACCCCCGACCGCCTCCTGCAGGCACTCGGCGGGCGTGGCGATGTGCGGGCGCCGGATGGCTCGCCCCTGCCGGACTCGATCACCTGTGAGCTGCCGGCTGCAGGGATCCGATCCGCGTACGCGCACCCCGGTATCTCACTCGGCCTCGATGACGCCCCCCTGGGGGACTCACCCGTCCTGCTGTCGGTGGTCGTCACCCCCGGGGCGCTGCGCCCGCTGGATCCGACGGCGGTCGACTCCTTCGAGGCGCACTACGGGGTGCGGATCCTCGGGCTCAACCACGACGGCCGCGGGGGCACAGAGGGCTCCACGGACCGTCTTCATCCCGGTGATGTCGCGCTGCTGATCACCACCGAGCAGCGCCGCGGGACGTTCGCTGCAGACCCCTCACTCATCATCACTGCGGAGTACACGATCGAGGGCGTCCCCACATGGCATCTCCCCGTGGTGGGGCTCACCCTCATCGGGGTGATCGCCTCCGCCGCAGCCGGGCTCGCACCGATCGCGGTGACCGCGCTGGCCGGGGTGGTCGTGCTCATCGGCACCGGCGTGCTGGGCCTGCCGGATGCGATCACCGCCGTACGATGGGACGTGATCATCCTCCTGGCGGGGCTGATCCCGCTCGGGGCGGCGCTGTCGCACACCGGGGGTGACACCTACCTCGCATCGCTGATCGTCGGTGCCGCGCCGGCACTGCCGCTGGTGGTGGTGCTCGGGCTCGTCTATGCGATGACGGCCCTGGTCACGAACCTGATCAGCAACCAGGCGAGCGTGATCCTGCTGATCCCCGTCGCCCTGCAGGTGGCCCGGACGGTCGGGGCCGACCCCGTCGCGTTCGCACTCGCGGTGACCTTCGCCGCCTCGACGGCGTTCATGACACCGGTGGGGTACCAGACCAATCTGTTCGTGCTGGGTCCTGGCGGCTACCAGTACCGCGACTACCTCCGACTGGGTGGACCCCTGCAGGTGCTGCTGGCGGTCATCACCCCGCTCAGCATCGCCATGATCTGGGGCCTCTGACCGGATATTCTGCTGTGGTACCACCACATGGTAACAGCTATGCCACGCCGCGGTGCAGCAGTAGCATGCGTACGTTATGTCAGCGGGTGAGCCGATGAGCACACCCGTGCTCGCGGGGATGGTGGTGCTGCTGTCGGGCTTCGCGCTGCTGGGGATCTGGGCGGGCCGGCGGGGGGTCCGGTCGGTCGAGGACCTGATCACCGCCCGCGACTCGATCGGCCCGCGGCAGCTCACCGCGACGCTCGTCGCATCCGTGATGGGGGTGTGGATCCTCTTCGCCGCCCCGGAGGCGGGCGCGGGCTTCGGCGTCGCGGCGGTCATCGGCTACGCCGTGGGACAGGCGATCCCCATGGCGCTGTACGCGCGGATCGGCCCACGGATCCGCGAGCTGCTGCCCATGGGCCATTCGCTCCCGGAGTACGTCCGTGTGCGCTACGGCAGCGGGGCATACCTGCTGATCCTCGGTGTGAGCGCGATGTACATGTTCATCTTCGTGGCGGCGGAGCTCACGGGGATCGCGGGGGCCTTCGCTGCGGTCGCCGGCATCGCCCCGCTCCAGACGGTGCTGATCGTCGGCGGGGCCGTCCTCATCTACACCGCATACGGGGGACTGCGGGCGTCCATCCTCACCGACAGCATCCAGGCGCTGCTCATCCTCCCACTGCTCGCGCTCGTGACGCTGGCGGTGCTGCTGCGCGTCGGGGCGGTCGTCCCCCCCGGCAGCGTGCAGGCGGAGCTCATCCCCACATCGGTGGGCTTCTGGGCGGGGGCACAGTTCGGGCTCGCGCTGGTGTTCGCGATCGTCGGCGCGGAGCTGATCAACCAGACCTGGTGGCAGCGCATCTACGCGGGCGCCGACGGACCGACCGTCCGCCGCAGCTTCCGGTCGGCGATGGTGCTCAACGGCGCGATCACCTTCATCGCCGCCGGGCTGGGCGTCGTCGCGCGTGCGAGCGCACCCATCGTCACCGATGTGACCGCGGCGGGGTACAACGCCGACGCCGCGTTGTTCATCCTGGTCGACACGCTCGTCCCGGGGCTGTCACTCGCGGTGCTGTTCCTGGCGCTGATGCTCGTGATCAGCTCGATGGACTCACTGTTCAACGCACTGGCATCGCTGCTGACGACCGATATCGGACGGGTGCTGCCGGCGGTCGCCCCGGGCACGCTCACCCGCGTCGCGCGTGTGGTGACCGTGGTGGTCGCCATCGGCGCGATGTACGTGAGCCTGCGGGCGCAGTCGGTCCTCCGGCTGTTCTTCCTCGCCGACCTGCTGGGTGCGGCCGTGGCCGTCCCCATGCTCGCGGGCCTCTACAGCGACCGGATCGGCCAGCGGGGTGTCCTCCTCGCGAGCGGGCTCGGGCTCGTGGTGGGCCTGGCGTCCTTCCCCGACCTCCGGTGGCTGCTCGTCCAGCTGCCCGTCGTCGGCAGCCTCCTGCCGCCGGCCGACCCGCTGTACCTCCGAGCGTTCGCGGGCGCGATGCTCAGCTCCGCGGCGGTCACCGTGGCCGCGGTGGGGCTGTCCCGGTCCCGGGTGGACCTGCGACAGCTCCGCGATCGGGTCCATCCGCTGGAGTGAGCTCACCCCTGCTGGAGCACCGCCGTCGGGGCCGTCCACCCCACCCCCCGGGCGACGATCGCCGCCGTGGAGAGTGCCATGCCCACCGCCATGATGAGGACGAGCAGGTCGACCGCGCCGGCGCCCCCATCCGCCCAGCGTGACCAGACGAAGCCAGCTGCGCTCACACCGGTGACCACCATCGCCACCGCCCCAGCGGCGACCGCACCCACCCCCATGCGCCGGGTGCCCATGAGCTCCGCATCCGTACCCAGCACGAGCACCACCGCCACGATGAACGGGGTCCCGAGCAGTCCGAAGGCCAGGACGATGACCAGCAGCGGCAACACCGCGCCCTCGATCACGGCGCCCGCCGCGCTCAGCAGCGCCACCCCCACCACCGTGGCGCGGAACCGCGAGTCGGTGACCGACGCCTCCCACCCCAGCTTGTCGGCCAGCAGCAGCGGGGCCACGATGGTGTTGCCGCCGAGGGTGGTCACCGCCGCCCCCAGCAGCCCCAGCAGGAACAGCGACTGCGCCGCCGGCCCGACGAGGGGCCCCAGCGCCACCGATGCGGAGATCGCCGTCACCTCCGTCAGCCCCGCAGCCGGCAGCACGGCCGCGGCGACGAGGTAGATCGCCACCGAGTACAGCCCGAACCCGCCGAGCATCGCCGTTGCGGTGTCCCACCGGGCCAGCTGGCGGTCTTCCGTGGTCCACCCACGGGCCCGCACGGTGTACGTCTGCATCGTGATGAGGGTGATGTGCACCGCCCCACCGAGGATCCCGGCGATGCTCACGAGTGCGGCGATGTCCGACGGCGGTCGCGGACGGCTGCCCGCGAGCGCCGCACCCAGGTCGATCGGCACCACGACCACCGAGAGGAGGAACGCCCCCACCACCCCCGCCAGCAGCAGCTTCGCGGCCGCCTCCGCGATGCGGTACCCCCCACCACCGAGCCCCAGCGCGAGCACCCCCGCCCAGGTGAGCGCCCACACCCAGGTGGGGCCCCCCACGACCGTCACCGAGATGTCCGCCAGCGTCTTCATGATGACCAGCTGTGCGACCCCTGCGGCCACGACCGTCACCCCCACGACCACCCACCCCCAGTGCGCGCCCAGTCGCGCATCCACCGTCGCGACGATCCCCGCCTCGGTCACGATCCCGAGATGGGTCGACAGCCACTGGGTCGTCGCGCCCAGGAGCGCGGAGGCGAGGACCACCCACAGCAGTCCGTAGCCGGCGGTCGCGCCCGCGGTCACCAACGCCGCCATCGTCGCCGGTCCCGCCGCGATCGCCCCCGCGACCCAGGTGGGTCCTCCACGTCTGATCCTCGCGGCCACGGCCCCGCTACCCAGCTGCATATCACACAGTGATACAACGAAGTAATAATCGCTGTGGTCTACACCAGGGGGGTGGGGTGGCCCACGGGCTGTTCGTGGCCACACTCGGTGCAGATCTGCACCTCCTCGGACGGCCGCTGGCGCAGGTTACCACCCGGATGGCCCGCCGCGAGCTCGTGCTGATGGACCGCGATGGCGACCCGGTCGCCCGGGTCGACCACCGCGCGGATCTGCGGGAAGCGATCGACCACGCACCATTGGCGCAGTGGCCCCTCACAGCGGTCACACCGACCACAGATCGGCAGCTCCATCGCCCCGAGGTCACACTCGATGACCGGTCCGACCGACACCGGCCGCCCCGTCGCGACATCCAGCCTCAGCCCCCGCCTCGCCCGGCTGAGGAACACCCTCTCGCGGCCACCGGGGGTGTCGATGCGGAGCTGATACACCTTCTCGCTGTCCACGGGGGTGCAGGCCACCGAGCAGAGCTCACCTGCGATCCACCGGAGATCCGTGGCATCATGCGTGGGCTGCTCTCGGCTCATCGGCGTTCAGATGGCACATGCCCCCCAGGTGGTAAATAGCTATCACCAATCCACATCACGGTGCGGACCCCCGGGGTGCAAAAAGCCGGGGTCTTTATTCACCCCGTCGGCGCATGCGGGGCATGCAGGGTCCCTCGGGCAGGGATTTCCGCCCACTCCGCGACGAGCTGTGGAGCATCAACCACTGGTGGGATGGGGCCACCACACCGCACCGGTCGGCACTGGAGGTCGGTGCGGCACCGATGTTCCACCGAGCCGACTTCTTCCGGATGTTGGAGGCGTTCGCCGCCCCTGCGGAGGCCCCATCGGTGTGGGGCGTCGCGGGCCCCGCCGGCGTCGGCAAGACCACCGTCTTGGCCCAGGCGATCCGGCTGTTCACCGATGACCCACTGCAGCAGCTGCTGGGTGCGGTCGGCGCTGCTGCGCCCGCAGCCGGACGCCCGTCCGTGCAGGAGCGACATCTCGCATGGGCGGTGAACAAGTACCACAACCAGCAGCTCGGGGCGGACGCGATGACGGACCTCGTCAACGAGCTGCCCGACCGGCGGCCCTCCGATCTGCTGTATCTCCCCCTCGCGATGGACCCATCCTACCAGATCACCCCGATCGCGCAGCTGCGGGCGGCGGTCGACCGGTATGAGCGGGAGGTGCTCGAGGGCCCGCCGGCACAGCGGGAGCATCTGATCATCATCGATGATGTCCATCTGTGCTACCCCGCGGCGTGGGCACCGCTGGTCGTGGAGCTGCTCGAGGGAGCCCCCGCCCGGCGGGTCATCCTGACCGGTGGCTCCCTGCAGGCGCTCGAGGGTGCGCTGCGTGGCGCGTTCGATGCCACGTCGCGGACCTACGATGCGGCGGTCCGCCTCGAGCCGATGCTGCCGATGAAGTTCCGCGACTTCCTGCAGCGGCGCCTGCCGATCACCGAGGGGCGGACCGCGACGATCCCCGCGGCGGAGACGCTCGGGCAGCTCCTCTCGGGTGCGGTGTCGCACGCGGAGGACCCCGAGACGGGCCGGCTGCGTGGTGCGCCGCTGTTGGAGGCGCTGCGGTCGGCGGTCGCGCAGGAGGACCCGGCGCGGCTCGTGCAGACGACCGACGCCACCCACCGGCGTCTGGGTGCGGTCGACCCGGAGCTGCCCGCACAGATCGTGGCCGCCCAGGAGCAGTATCTCTCGCTGGGGGGATTCACCGCCCTCCGCCTCCCTGCGGCGGTGTACGAGGCGGAGGATGCGGCGTTCGCCGCGTTCCTCCGCGGGGAGCCGATCGGGGGGACCTCGCTCGCGGCGGTGCGCGATGCGACCCTCCGTGAGGTGATGGCGACGATCCGCGAGGAGGCCCCCACCCTCGACGCCCTCACACCGGAGACGATCAGTGGCCTCCCCCGGCTGTTCGCGTGGGCAGCCCACACGCTCCCGGTGCGGTCGATCCCGTACGCGGCGCTGATCGGGGACGATGGCCCCGGTGAGCCGATGTTCGATGTGGACCGACGGACCCTCCGCGAGAAGTACTTCGCGAGCCTCGAGGCGATGATCCTGCTCACCCCGATCGCGCAGTACGGCGATGCCAAACCACGCGATCTCCGCATGGCGGTGCGCGACGTGGGGCTCGCGACGGCCATCCAGGACCTCGGACACGACGACGTCACGGCGGATGCGGAGATGAGCCATCGCCTCGAGCACATGCTGCTGTTCGACCACATCAAGCGCCTGAGCTACCTCGTCAACGATCGCCATGACCCCAACCGTGGGGTGGTGCGGTTCTGGGAGCACGGCGAGACGGCGGTCCCGTTCATCATCAAGGTCGACGGGAGCCCCGTCCCCATCGTCCCGACCGGGCCAGAGACCGATGTCGAGATGGCCATCGAGGCCTGTGACCGGTTCATCACCGCCCAGTCCCCCGACCCGGACGCGGATGTGCACGACTACCTGCGGCTGCGCCCCGACCACCGGGGTGCGGATCCCGCGGCGCTGCTGGCGTCGACCCTCGAGGGCACCGGTGACTGGCCCGGCGTGGACTCAGCGGCGTACCATGGGAGCTACGAACCGTTCGAGTGGGGCAGTGCGGGGGTGATCCACCACCGCATCCACGACGGCCCCGTGCACGTGGGCATCGTGCTCACGGGCAGATCCGACCCCGAGGTGCGCACGACCGCCGGCGGTGCGCCCATCGCCTGCATCCCCCGGTGGTCGTTCCTCGCGCAGGTGTGATCAGAGCGTCTCGCCGGGCATCCAGGTGTTGCCCTGGAGCTGGACCAGGCCGTACCCCTCCAGCACCTGCAGTGTCTTCACGACCATCTCCGCATCGTAGCGGAGGTTCATCTCGGCGGGGAGCTCGTTCGCGATGGCCGACCGCGTCCCCCCGCGGAGGTCGATGACGGTGTCCAACAGCACGTTGATATCCTGCACGAATCGGTCGATCGCACCTCGACCACGCGCACTTGCATGCAGTTTCGTCATGACATCATCATAACCACCCGATATCTCCATCAGCACCTGCACGTCGTTCATGGGTTCGTATTCGTCGTCCATATCTGCCTCATCTTCATCTCCGGATTGTATAGCTTTGGACTCCGACGCGGCACCCACGGGCAAAAGCATTATTGCATCACATACCCAATACTGTCTATGCATCCGAAGATGCTCCGTCCACGATGTCCGAGTGACAGTCCCGCGCGTGATGCAGCCGCCTTCGGCGGCACGATCGGTGCCGCCATCGGCTCGAGGCTCGGTCCCGTCGGGGCCGGTGTCGGCGCCGGCATGGGTGCGGCGACCGGGTTCCTGACCGGTGCGTGCACCGCGAAGCTGTGCCGCTGAATGCCTGAGCTCCTCGACACAGAGCAGTGGGAGGCTGCGGTCGGTCGGCTGCGCGAGCAGAAGGACCGCTACTTCGCGACCGATCCGCACTCACCGATGCCCCCGGACCAGCAGGGCGAGGACTTCCCGGGGCTGTCGTACTTCCCGTATGACCCCGCGTTCCGCGTGGTGATACCGCAGGATGAGGGGGTCGAGCATGCGGAGATCACCGTCGAGACGACCGCCGATGGTGAGCAGTCGTACCGACGCGCAGGTCGGTTCACGCTGGCTGTGCCCCCCGGTGAGGTCACCCTCAGCAGCTTCGCCCCACTGGATGGCGCCGACCGCCTGTGGGTCCCGTTCCGCGATGCCACCAGCGGCGAGACCACCTACGGTGCGGGCCGCTACCTGGATCTCCGGCCCGATGAGCACCAGCTCGCCGACGGCACCTGGATCGTGGACCTCAACCTGGCGTACAACCCCACCTGCGCGTACAACCCCGCGTACGAGTGCCCGCTGGTGCCGACAGAGAACTGGCTGGACGTGCCGGTGGACGCGGGCGAGAAGGCCTTTCACTCGGGCTGATCGGCCCGTGACCGGACGTCCACGTCCGGGCTCCACCGACCGGACCGGTACCACAGCACCGCGAACAGCGCCCCCAGCACGTTCGAGATGGTGAACGCCGCCCAGACACCGTCTGCACCGATGGTGACCGCGCCGGCCACCGCGATGGGCAGCCGCACGACCCCCAGGATCACGATGCCTAACACCGCCGCGATCGCCGTCTTGCCCGCACCGCGGAAGCTCCCGATGTACGCCCGCGCGACGCCCACGAAGCCGAAGCTCGGGGCCACGTAGTAGAGGAACGACCGGCCGGCCTCGATGACGGCGGGGTCGGTGGTGAAGACCCCCACGATCGCCTCTGCGAAGACGAACGTCACCACGGCGAAGCCACTGAGGATGAGAAAGCCCCACCGCGCGGCGTAGGCGGCGGCGGCATCGGCCCGCCCCTCCACCCCCGCACCGAGGCTCTGGCCCGTCATCGTCTCGACCCCCCTGGCGACGCCGATCGCCGGCAGGAACACGATCGAGAAGATGCGGATCCCGATCCCGTACGCCGCGATCACCGTCGTCGGGAACAGCCCCACGATGAACAGCATCGCGTTGATCGACAGTGCGGTGCCCGTCTCCTCGATCGTCGCCGGCACGCCCAGGCGGAGCAGCCGCCGCAGGAACGTCGGATCCGGCCACATCGCGCCCAGCCGGATCTCGATGCCCGCCCGCCCGCTGGCGAGCACCCACACCCCCACCAGGAACGCCAGCCCGCGCGAGAGCACCGTCGCGATCGCGGCCCCCTCGATCCCGAGCCCCGCGAAGGCCCACCGGTCGTACAGCCACGTCTCGATCCCCGTCGTCGCGGTGGCGGTGAACAGCGGGTTGTCGATGAACCCGAAGATGAACAGGGGGTCGATCGCGATGTTGAGCACCACCGTCCCGAACATCACCACCATCGGCGTGATGGTGTCGCCGTACCCCCGCATGAGCGCGATGAACACGAAGAAGCCGAACATGACGGGCAGGCCGATGGCGATGATCTGCATGTACGCGGTCGCCAGCGTCACGACCGTGGGGGTGGCGCCGAAGAGGGCGATCAGCGGCCCCACCCCGACGTAGCCGATCACCCCGAAGCCCACCGACGCGATCAGGGCGTAACTGAGCGTCTGTGAGGCCGTGTACGCCGCCAGGTCGGGGTCATCCGCACCGGTGGCCTGGGCGATGAGGATCGCCCCTGCCACGGCGATGCCCAGCCCCAGTGCGATCAGCAGGAAGATGAGGGGGAACGCGAAGCTGATCGCCGCCAGTGCATCCGTGCTGTATCGACCGAGCCAGAAGGTGTCGGCCAGGTTGTACGCGGTCTGCAGCAGATTGGTGATCACGATCGGCAGCGCCAGCAGCACCAGCGGTGGGCCGATGGGTCCCTCGGTCAGTGGGTATGCCTCGCGATACGCGGCGAGGCGGTCGCGGATCACAGCTGGCTCCAGCCGGGGTCGATGCGTGTCACGCTGTCCCCGAAGCACACCGTCGGGTGGTTATGAACCATCCGGAAGCGCCGGCCGTAGAGGGTTTACCCGCCGGTCTGTTGTGGTCCTCATGGAGCTCATCTCGGTGGCTGCGGTGGCGGACAACGGCGTCATCGGCCGGGATGGGGAACTCCCCTGGCCATCGATCCCCGCCGACAAGCAGCAGTACCGTGCGACGGTCGCGGACGCACCGGTCATCCTGGGGCGGCGGACGTTCGAGTCGATGCGCGATGCCCTCCCGGGCGCACACCAGGTGATCATGAGCCGCTCGGGCCCCTCCTACCCGGAGCCGACCGCCGTCACCGTCGACAGCGTCGCCGCCGCGATCGATGCCTGTGCGGCCACCGGTGCGGAGGCGGCGTACGTGCTCGGCGGCGCGCAGATCTACGCGCTGTTGCAGCCGCACATCGATGGGATGCACCTGAGTCGGGTCCACGGGAGCTACGAGGGCGACAGCCGCTACCCCCCCTTCGACCCCGCAGCGTGGGAGCTCACGGCGACGAGCGACCACGACCGCTTCACGATCGAGCGCTGGGCACGCCGGTAGCTATCAGCGGGCCTACATAGCGTCGGGCCAATGGGGAATCATGGACGAGATCACACTCGGCGGTGGCTGCTTCTGGTGCGTCGAGGCCGCGCTGCTCGAGCTCGAGGGGGTCACGTCGGTCACCAGCGGGTACGCCGGCGGCCACACGGAGGAGCCGACGTACCGGGCGGTCTGCTCGGGGACCACCGGTCACGCTGAGGTCGTACAGGTGCAGTTCGACCCGGCGGTCCTGTCGCTCAGACAGCTGCTCACGGTGTTCATGCAGATCCATGACCCCACCCAGAAGGACCGTCAGGGTCCCGATGTGGGCTCACAGTACCGCTCGATCATCCTCGTCGACGGCGATGAGCAGCGTGCGACGGCCGAGTCGGTCCTCGAGGCGCAGGCGGCGCACCACAGCGGCACCATCCAGACGGAGCTGACCACGCTCGAGACGTTCTACCCCGCCGAGTCACACCACCAGCGCTACTTCGAGAAGAACCCCGGCGACGCGTACTGCCGGATGCATGCGGCACCCAAGCAGGCGAAGGTCCGCGACCAGTTCGTCGACCTCGTCTGACTCACCACGCCGCGTCGGGGGTGGTCCGGTGGGTGAAGGCCGTCGCGTCCGCCCCGCTGAACTCGGCGACCCGGTGGCCCTCCCCCTCGAGGTAGTACTTCGTGGTGGTCAGCCCCTCGACGCCCACGGGGCCGCGTGCATGGGTCTTGCCCGTCGCGATCCCCACCTCCGCGCCGAGCCCAAAGCGGTAGCCATCGGCGAACCGGGTGGATGCGTTGTGGAAGACGCTTGCCGCATCCACCGCCTCCATGAACCGCCGCGCCCGCGCCGCATCCTCGGTGACGATCGCCTCGGTGTGCTTCGACCCGTTCGTGTTGATGTGCTCGACCGCCGCATCCAGGGAGCCGACGGTCCCGATCGACAGCTCCAGGTCGCCGTACTCTGTCCGCCAGTCATCGGGGGTGACGGGGTCGAGCTCGACGACCTGGCGCGTCTGGGCATCACCCCGCATCGTCACGCCCGCCTGCTGCAGCTGCTCGACCAGCGGTGGGAGCATGTCCGCTGCGACCGCCTCATGCACCAGCAGCGTCTCCATGGCGTTGCACACCGCGGGGTACTGCGTCTTCGCATCCATCGCGATCGCGGCGGCCATCTCCGCATCGGCATCCGCATCGATGAAGACGTGACAGACCCCCTCGGTGTGTCCGAGCACGGGGATCCGCGTCGACGACTCCACATGGGCGACGAACGCCCCGCTCCCACGCGGCATCACCAGGTCGACCGCATCATCCCGGGCGAGCACGGTCTCGACATCCTCACGCGCCTCGATCAGCGCACTCCACCCCGACGGCAGCATCGGTGTGGCCTCCTCGATCACCGCATGCAGCGTGCGGTTCGACTCCGCGGCCTCGCTGCCGCCTTTGAGGATGACCGCATTGCCCGACTTCGCCCCCAGTGCGGCGATCTGCACGAGCGCGTCCGGTCGGGACTCGAAGACGGCCGCGACCACCCCGAGCGGCACGCGCACCTCGAAGAGCTCGAGTCCCGGCGCCAGCTCCCGGGCGCTCACCGTCTCCCCGATCGGGTCGGGCTGGGCGGCGACACTGCGGACCATCTCGGTGATCGATGCCAGCTTCGACTCGGTGAGCCGCAGGCGGTCCACCAGCGCCTGTGTGTACGCCCCCGCGGCGAGCTGCTCCTCTGCCCGCTCGACGTCCACCGCGTTCGCCGCGAGGATCTCCGCGCTCGCGTCCTCGATCGCCGCCGCGATCGCCGCAAGTGCCTCATCGCGGGTCGCCGCGGTCGCCGTCGCGAGCTCCAGTGCGGCCTCCGCTGCGACATCCACCTTCGCATCCGTGCTCATACCGGAGGTGTTGTCGGCACGAATATTGTGCCCACCGGCTCGGCGCCGGCGACGCGCGCGAGCACATCGGGCGCCGCACACGCGGTGATGATCGCGGGCACGCCCGCCTCCGCCACATCCCGGGCACCGCGGATCTTCGTGAGCATCCCCCCGAACTCCTCCTCGCTGCTCGCGGCGACCAGCTGTTCGACCTCGGAGTACTGGTCCGTCACGGACGGGACACGCTCTGCGGACGGCTCCTCCCGTGGGTGTGCGGTGTAGACGCCATCGACGTCGGTGAGCGTCACCAGCAGGTCGGCCTCCACCCCGACGGTGACCCCCGCGGCGATCATGTCGTTATCCCCGATCCGCAGCTCCGCGGTCGCCAGCGCGTCGTTCTCGTTGATGATGGGGACCACGCCCCATGCGACGAGCTGCTCGATCGTCTGCCGGAGGTTCGCGAAGCGCGGCGGCACCCGCAGATCCTCCTCGGAGATCAGGATCTGTGCGACCGTGGTCTCATAGCGGTCGAAGCTCTCGGTGTACGCGCGCATGAGGCGGGACTGGCCGATCGTCGACAGCGCCTGCTGGGTCTGCAGGTCATCAGCCGGCAGCTGCATGCGCCCGATGCCTGCCCCGACCGCACCCGAGGAGACCACGATCACCGCCTTGCCCGCCTCGCGGAGGTCCTGGACGTCGTCCACGAGCTTGTCCACACGCGCGGGGTCCAGATGGGAGCTGTCGTCGGTCAACGAGTTCGTCCCCGCCTTGACCACCACCAGCTCTGCGGCCGCCGCCGCCTGTCGGGCCCGCTGGACCACCACCGCCTCGGCGGTCTCAGACATCGTCGACTTCCGCGGCGAGCTCAGCAGAGCGTCTCGCCGCCGCATCGAGGGCATCGCCCAGCTCCTCTGCGACCGCGCTCTCGCGGAGCACAGCCATCCCCTCGATGGTCGTCCCCTGCGGTGAGCACACCGCATCGATCAGCGACTCGATGGGCGCATCGGCCGCGGCGACCGTCGACGCCGCGCCCTTGAACGTCTGTGTCGCGAGCACCCGAGCATCCGTCGGGTCCATCCCAGCCGCACCCGCACGCGCCGCCATCGCCTCGATCAGGTAGTAGACGAACGCGGGCCCTGACCCGTTGAGTGCCGTCGCCACGTCCATCAGCGCCTCGTCGATCTCCACGTAGCTGCCGACCGCCTCCAGGATCGCCTGCACCCCCGCATCCGGCGCATCCCAGCTGACCGCCGCGGCCATCTCCCCGTACTCGGCCGCCAGATTCGGCATCACCCGGACGACCGTCGCCGGGGTGTGTGCCTGCACGTACGCGCGCTCAACACCCGCTGCGATCGTCATCAGGGTCTGGGTCGCCCCGAGCTCCAGCTCGCCGAGCACGACCGGCACGATCGTGGGCTTGACTGCGAGCACGACCGTCGGGGCGGCCGCCGCCACCGAGAGGTCATCCGTCGGGTGACACAGCCCCTCGACGCCCGCCAGCGCCTCCGGGTCGATGTCGTACCCTGTCACGTCGAAGCCCCCATCGCGTGCGAGCCCCATGATCAGGGACCGCCCCATGTTCCCACAGCCGATGACGCTCACCTCGTCCATCTTACCGATGACTCTCGGGGCCACGGTTTACCGACTTCGGTTCCACCCACCAGTGCGCTGGATTAAGCCACATGCGGCAGCATCCGTCGCATGGACACCCCAGCTGCCGACGGTGCGTCGGTCATCAAGGACGCGCAGGCGCGGGTGGGGGCGCTGTGCGACCGCCACGACCTCGCGGTCGCGTTGGACCGTGTCCGCTGGGACACCTCGGCGCGTGCGAAGCGGCGTGCGGCGGCCGTCCGTCGCCCCCAGGTCCCCGAAGCCCGCATCGGTGTGCCGATCACATGGACGGACCACGGCTTCGAGCGCTGCCCGGATGTGACGCTGGTGCTCACGCTGGCGGCGGCCTCCTCGCTCGCGCCGTCGGTGTGGGACGGGGTGCTCCTGCACGAGCTCGTCCACATCGAGCAGTTCCAGCGGTTCGGGGCGACCGACCATGGTCCCGCCTTCCGCGAGCGTGCCGCGGCCGTGGGCGCCCCGCTGTCGGTCCCGCGGTTCGCGACGCCACGGTATGTGCTCAGATGCAGCGTCTGTGAGACCACCGTCGCCGAGCGCTACCGCCGCTCGAGCGTCGTCACCGACCGCCATCGCTACCGCTCGGGCTGCTGCGATGCCCCCCTCATGCTCATCGAGCGCCGGTGACGATCGCGGTGAGCGCATCGGCGAACGCGCTGACCTCCGTCGGCGTGGTGAAGATGTGCATCGAGACACGCAGCGACCCCGGCAGATCCGGGATGCTCCGGACGATGAAGCCGGCATCGGCGAGCGCCGTTACGGTCTGCTCGGGCGCCTCGACCGCGAGCGTGACGATGCCGGTCTCCCCGGGGTGGCCCATCGGTGCGACCACCCCATCGAGCGCCTCCACCAGCTGCTGCGCCCGGGCTCGGTTCCAGCGTGCGACCTCCCCGATGCCGATCGCGGTGAGCTGCTCGATCGCCGCCGTCAGCCCCGCCAGCGGTGCGACAGCTCTGGTGCCCAGCTCGAACCGCCGGGCATCCGGGAGCCAGGTGTACCCCGCCCCGTCGGTCTGCACCCCAGCGTAGCCGACGGTCGCCGGCGTCAGCGCGGCGATCGCATCCGGGTCGACGACGAGCACCCCCGCCCCCCACGGTGCCAGCAGCCACTTGTGCCCCGCGAAGGCCACGAGGTCCGCCCCCCAGCTGCGGACGTCGACCGGCCGCTGCCCGACCGCCTGCACCGCATCGACCAGCACGCGTGCACCCGCGTCATGCGCCTCCTCGACCAGTGCAGGGACCGGCAGCACCGTCCCGTGCGTCCAGCTGACCGCACTCACGACCACCAGGTCCGCCTGCCCGACCGCCGCACTGTACGCCTCCCGGTCGACCCGGCCATCCGGAGCATCGATGGTGGTGACGGCCACGCCCCGCCGGCGCTGCCGGGCGAGCGGCAGCCGCACCGCACCGTGCTCGATCGCCGTGGTGAGCACCATCTCCCCCGGCTCGAGCTCACAGGCGAGGATGCCGGCGTTGATCGCCGCGGTCGTGCTCTGGGTGAACGCGACGGTCTCGGGGGGTGTCCCGACGAACGCGGCGACCTGCTCGCGTGCGGCGTCGGTGATCGCCGCGGCCTCCGCATAGGGGTCCGCCACGCCTGCCTGCTGTCGGATCGCCGCTGTCGCCGCATCCTGCACACGCGTCGTCACCGGTCCCGAGGCCCCGGTGTTGAGATACGCCACCGTCTCGTCGATCGGCAGCATCGCTCGGAGCGTCTGCCTGTCCATGCGGGGAGGTGCACGAGCATGGATTTCAACCCGCTGGTGCCGACCCGAACGGCTTTGACTCACTCTCCGCAGATGCGGGGTATGGGGCGCATCGTCAGCGTCGGGAGCATCAACCTGGACTACACCGCCCGGGTCACCGGGCAGTGGATCGCCCAACAGCGCGCGGAGTACCCCTGGTTCCCTGCGGCGGGGGCGACCGTCGGGGTGGAGACGGTCCCCGACGTGCTGGGCGATGCGTACGACCATCTCAGCCTGGGTGGCAAGGGGGCGAACCAGGCCGTGGCTGCAGCCGCCATGGGTGCGGATGTCGCGCTCGTCGGCGCTGTCGGCACCGACGGGACACTCCCGGTCGGTCCGCTGCTGCGCGCACGGGGGGTGGATGTGGGGCCCCTCGAGGCGGTCGAGGGTCCGACGGGCCGCGCGTACGTGGCCGTCGATGAGGAGGGCGAGAACTACATCATCATGCGCTCGGGGGCGAACGCCCTGGTGACGGAGGCGATGGTGCACGATGCCCGCGAGCGCATCCGGGCGGCGGATGTGGTGTGCCTGCAGAACGAACTGCCGCAGGCGGTGACCATGGCGGTGCTGGACGGGCTCGAGGGGGCGGAGGAGCGCCCCACGGTGATCTTCGATCCGTCGCCCATCGATGGGGCGGCCGCGGTGCTGGCACATCCGGTCGTCGACATCACCAAACCCAACGCCCATGAGTACGACGCGCTCTCCGCGGCCTGGGCGGACTTCACGGGGGTGATCTGCCAGACACGCGGACCGGAGACCGTCCGCATCGAGGGCGCCGACACCGACCGCCCGACCCGCCATCCGCCCCGGCTGTCGGCGGTGAACACCACCGGTGCGGGCGACATCTTCATCGGGACGCTCGCGGCGGCGCTCGCCGCGGGTGTGGACCTGGATACGGCGATCGACCGGGGCATGGTCGCCGGCTCGCTCGCGGTGCAGCTGCCGACGGTCCATCAGAGCGTCCCCGCACCCGCGGCGGTCGATGCGGTCGTGCACGCGGACCGATAGTTACTCACCCCTCAGGCGCCGTTTCCGACTCAATCCACCCATGTCGATCACAGCGAAGGTGTATCTCGAACACCCGAACCTCGCACTGGTGCCCACCATCCGCCGGGTCCCCGATGCGCAGATCCGGGTGATCATGCAGGGGACCACGGACCCGGGCGCGACGGCGTTCCCCTTCCTCATCGACCATCCCGACCCGGAGACGATCGAGGCGGCGCTCAGCGCCGACCCCACCGTCGAGCGCTTCGAGTGCATCGACCGCACCGGGGCGGTGGGGATCTACCGCATCGAGCACAGCAGCGAGGCGCGCCTCATCAGCTCGGTCGTCACGCGCGCCCACGGGCTGCTGATGCGCACGGAGACGGAGGACAGCGGGTGGGTGGTGCATCTGCTGCTGCCGGACCGCGCGGCACTCAATGCGGTGTGGACGTACGCCGGTGACCAGCAGATGCGCCTCGACATCATCGAGATCTACACGAACGAGCGTGCCGATGGTGCGCAGTCATACGGGCTGACCGCCCCACAGCACGAGGCGGTTCAGACGGCGTTCGCCCGGGGCTACTTCAACGAACCCCGGGACATCAGCCTCACCGAGCTCGCCGAGGAGATGGAGCTCTCCTCGACGGCGATGAGTGGGCGACTCCGCCGGGGACTGCGGAACCTGATCGGGGCGACCATCGGTGACGGGCACCACTGAGGGAGCGAGTTCGGACTTAAACGTACGGGCTATTCAACATCATCCTTTATTGAGATTACCCCTCACCCTTCGGTGGAATGGCATCTAACGACCACCCGAACTACCCCAGTGTCGACCAGTCTGACCGGGTCCTGCCGCGGAATCTGCGGCAGACCGGCGATCCCGGAATCCAGATGCTGGTCTCGACCAGGGTGCGCAAGTCACCCTTCTTCGACCGCTCGTACAACCAGGAGGGTGCGTGGCGCTGCACCGTCTACAACCGCATCTACCACCCGCGTGGCTACGTGAAGCCCGAGGATGGGGGGGCGATGAAGGAGTACGAGGCACTCACGGAGAAGGTCACCCTCTGGGACGTCTCGGTCGAACGGCAGATCCGGGTCAAGGGCCCCGATGCGGAGGCGCTGACCGACTATGTGATCACCCGTGATGCGACGGCGATCGAGCCGATGCGCGGCAAGTACGTGATCCTGTGCAACGAGCGCGGTGGCATCCTCAACGACCCGGTGCTGCTGCGGATCGCAGAGGATGAGTTCTGGTTCTCGATCAGCGACTCCACACTCATGCAGTGGATCCAGGGCGTCAACGTCGGGATGGACTTCGACGTCGAGATCGACGAGATCGATGTGACCCCCCTGCAGATCCAGGGGCCGCTGTCGGAGGATGTCATGGTGGACGTCGTCGGCGATGCGGTCTCGGACCTGCCGTACTACGGTCTGCTGGCCGCGGAGATCGGCGGCGCGCCGGTCATCGTGAGCCAGACCGGGTTCTCCGGTGAGGCGGGATACGAGATCTACGTGCAGGATGCGATGGAGAACGCCGAGCGGGTCTACGACCCCGTGCTCGCCAGCGTGAAGGCGCACGGTGGGATGGCCATCGCACCGGGGCACCACCGACGGATCGCCGCGGGCATCCTCTCGTGGGGCCAGGACATGGACCACGAGACCTCACCGTTCGAAGTGAACCTCGGCTACCACGTCCGGGATGACAAGGCGGGTGACTACATCGGCAAGGAGGTCCTCGAGGCGCAGAAGGCGCAGGTCGAAGCGGGCGAGTACCCCTTCGCACTCAAGCTGGTGGGCCTCAAGATGGCCGGCAAGCCCATCCAGGAGTACGCGACGGACTTCTGGCTGATCTCCGACCCCGACAGCGGTGAGGAGGTCGGCTACGTCACCTCCCCGTGGTGGAACCCCGAGCTCGAGACCAACATCGCGCTGGGCTTCGTGCCCGCGGCCACGCTGCAGGCGGCGACGGACACACCGCTGAACGATGAGATCTACAGCGAGGAGCTCGACGTGGAGTTCGCGGTCCACCTGCCCGATGAGTACGCGGAGACCCCCGGAGAGCCGGTGTTCGCGACGGTCGCGCCGGTCCCGTTCAAGGAGTCGGTCAACGCCTCCGCCCGCGAGCAGGAGAAGCTGGGCATCGACATCAGCTAGAGCCGCCGGCGACCTTCCTCCCTTTCTTCAGACCGCGGCCAGCCGCTGCTGTCGCCAGGCCTCGAGATCCTCGGTGTTGTTGAACGTGTAGATGTGCAGCCCGCGGAGGTCGTAGTGTCCGTCATCGGCGACGGCTGCGAGCCCCTCGACCAGGTCATCGGGCGTGTACATCCCCCGCGACCCGATCACCTGTCTGATCGTGTCGACGATCCCGGTCGTCTTCCGGAGGAACCGGACGGAGTCGCCCACCCCCACCTTCGCGGAGATCTTCAGCAGCTTCTGATAGTTCATGACTCCGGGGATGCCCACCTCGATCGGGAGGTCGACCCCTGCATCGCGGACGGAGTCGATCCACGCGACGATCGTCTCCGCATCATAGCACAGCTGAGTCACGATGTACGTCGCATGGGGGGCCTTCGCGGCCATCGACGACCGCAGCGTCGCATCATCGATGAACGCGTGTCCCTCGGGGTAGCCCGTGATGCCCACGTCGGTGAACGGATGCTCTGCGGCCTCCATCGCCTCCAGCAGGTCGAGCGCCGACTCATACGGTCCATCCGGGTCCTCGCGGTCGCCGCCTGGGACGAAGATGTCCTCGATGCCCGCCGCATCGAGTGAGTCGATGATCCATCGCAGCTGCTCGGGCCCCTCGACGTACCGCGCCGCGATGTGGGGCACGACCCGATAGCCCGCTGCTGCCGCTGCGACCGACTCCTCGACGGTGGTCTCGATGCCCAGCTGGGGTGAGGTGGTGACGGCGATCTCTGCCATCTCCGGCAGCTCCTCGAGCTCCCCCGTGAAGCTCTGGAAGGGCATGAGCTCGAAGCGGGCGTCTGCGAGCAGTCGCGCCAGCGGGGGGTCCGCCTGCGCCTGTGCTTCTGTGGCCATACCCTACATCATCCCCCGACAGACTTGGGTCTTCAGGTGCCCCCCGCCGATCATGCGGATGGCTCCGGCCTGCTGCGGCGCAAGCGGTCACAGACCATCGCGGGGTCGACGGCCGCCTGATCGGCCGTGGCCATCCTGCACAGCACCAGATCGAGGACGTCCAGCTCGGCGAGCAGCTCCCGGCATCCCCGCTGGTCGATCCCGAGCCGACTGGCGACCTCATGCACCGTCCGTGCGTCCGCGACCGCCTCGACGAGCACGTCCGCGTCGATCCCCGCCGGGAGCTCGATATCTGGCACCTCGAGCGGTGCTGCCTCGGCGTGGTCGGTCGCGGGCACATGGATCCCGGCCTGGATCATGTAGCGCCGCACCGTCTCGCTGGAGACGTCCATGTCGATGCGTTCGCCCATCTCCGCGAAGGTGTCACAGTGGTCGTACAGCGCCTGCAGGTATGGGATGTCATCGTACGGTCGCAGCTCGGGGGTCCGCGCCGCAGCCAGCGCTGCATCCACCGGATCGCGCTCCTCGACGGGTGTGGGATGTGCATACGGGGCGATGACGAACCCGACGGTCACCACCAACCCCCCGTCCCGGTGTGTCACCTCCCGGAACTCCGCGCTGATGTCCACCATCTCGAACTCATCGAGCAGCCCCGTGTTGAGCTCGAACCGCAGGGAGATCGTCGCCGCGTCGTGCTCGATGGGATGCCGATGGATGAGTGGGTGCTCGCCGGACTCGCCGATGGGGATCTCCAGCTCGGCCCGCACGGTCCCATCGGCATCTGCGGTCTGGACTGCCGCCTTCCCGATCGCTCCGGCCGTCCGCTCCAGCCGGGCGATGATCTGCGTGATCGCATCGAAGGATGTGGCGGCGTTGGTCGACATGTGATGGTGTATCACACACGCCTCGGTCACTTAGGGGTGCATGCGGAATGATGAAGGACTTTAAGCCGTGCCTGCCGGGACGGCGACCGACGCCACCCGCTCACCCGCGACGATCGCCCCGCCCATCGACCGGGAGTACAGGAGGCCGCTCACGGGTGCGGTCAGCTCCTCGAGCGGCTCCAGTCGCATCGGATCGAAGATGCTCCCCAGGGATGTCCCCGCCGCCACCCGTTCGCCGACCTGACAGCCCATCGCCGGCTCGAACAGCCCCGCCGTCGACGCGCGGACCGCATCGCCCGCATCGACCCAGTGCTGCGTCGGTGACGCCTCCGGTGCCGCAGCACCCTCGGTGACACACGCGCCGATGACCGCGCCGACTGCGTCGGTGCCCGCACGGATCATCGCCGGTGCCAGCGTTCGGGAGTCGCCCAGCTCGAGGGTGATCGCCGTGATCCCCGCGGTCGATGCGGCGTCCCGGAGCGTCTGTGCCCCCGCGGTCCCGGTGTCGGTGACGGTGATCGCCGGCCACCCGGTCGTCTCCGCGAGCCGCAGCGCGGCCGGGTCGGCCGCCACCCGGGCATGGGGGGCCATCGCGGGGGTGCCCGTGTGCAGGTCCACGACCACATCGGCCGTCTCCAGCAGCCCCCAGTAGGCCGCACACATCCGCTCGACGAGGGTCCCCTCGGCATCGCCGGGCCAGCTGCGGTTGAGGTTGGGATTCAGCACGTCGTAGTCCCCGGGGGTCATGTAGGAGCGATGGTCGAACGCGAGCGGGTTCATGACCGGGACCAGTGTGAGGGTGCCGCTGAGGGCCGCCGGCGCCAGCTCATCGATGATCCGACGGATCACCACCGCACCGGCGAGCTCGATCCCGTGCTGGGTCGCGACGATGACCAGATGCGGTCCCTCCCCCGCATCGATGGTGTGCTGGTAGGTCCGCAGCTGTCTTCCGGAGGGCAGCCGGTCGAGCGCGATGGTGCTGACCGCCCAGTGTGCGTCCGCCATACGTGTCCGTCGGTCGCGCGCGACATAATTGCGGGCGGACATCAATACATTAGCCGATCGCCCCCCAGCGGGTGGTATGCAGCTAGCTGAGCTCACCTGGGAGGCGACCCCCACCGACCCTGATGCGGTCCTCCTGCCGGTGGGCAGCACCGAACAGCACGGGCCGCATGCACCGCTGGGGACCGACACCCTCACCGCCGCGGACGTCGCACGCCGCGCCGCCGAACGCACCGATGGCGAGCTGCTCATCGCCCCACCGGTCCCCGTCGGGGTGGCCGCGGAGCACCGCCGCTTCCGGGGGAGCCTGTGGGTCTCCGCCGCCACCTTCCAGGCGTACGTGGGCGAGGTGGTCGAAGCGCTCGTGGCACACGGATGGGACCGCGTCGTGATCATCAACGGCCATGGGGGCAACGTGCCCGCACTGCAGATCCTGACTGCGGAGCTGACCCGCGCACTGCCCGCCCGGGTGGTGTCGTTCACCTGGTTCGACGCGGTGGATGCGGAGTACCGACGGGAGATGGGCCATGGGGGGCCGATCGAGACGGCGGCGGTCCAGGCGATCGCCCCAGAGCTCATCGATGAGTCGCAGCTCGAGGCCGCAGCGGCCGGTGGCGCCGACCGCTGGGGTCGCTGGGCGGGCCGCACGAACCTCGCGGTCGACACGGATGAGTTCACCACGAGCGGTGCGGTGGGCGACCCCCGCACCGCGACTGCGGCGTCGGGGACCGACGTGCTGGAGGCGGCGGTGGACGAACTGCTCAGCGTGATCGGGACGCTCGGGGAGCTGGCGGACTGAGCCACACCACCACATCAAGTCACCCCACCGACACGTCGTGGACACATCGGCTCGGCGACATCTATTTGTCCGACGCATCGTACGATGCAACAGATTCATGGAACCGACGCAAACCCAGCCGCAATCTGCCCACACGGTCATCGTGGGCGCAGGCATCGTGGGGTGCAACCTTGCGTACCAGCTGACACAGATGGGTGTCTCGGACGTGGTCGTGGTGGACCAGGGGCCGATGCCGACGACAGGCGGCTCCTCCACGCACGCACCCGGGATCATGTTCCAGACGGCCGAGTCCAAGGAGCTCTGTCAGTTCGCAGCCTACAGTCGACGGCTGTACTCGGAGCTCGAGAGCATCGATGGCACGCAGGCGTACCAGGAGGTCGGCGGGATCGAGGTCGCCCGCAGCGAGGAGCGGATGGCGTTCCTGCAGCGTCGCGTCGAGTACGCGCTGGCGTACGGTATCGAGGACCCACAGCTGCTGAGCCCAGCGGAGGTCACCGAGCACCTCCCGCTGGTCGACCCCGACGTGATCCTCGGCGGCTACTACTCGCCGACCGACGGTCAGGTCTCGGGCGTCGTCGCCTGTGATGCCCTCGCCCGGGAGGCGATCGCCGCGGGCGCGACGTTCGTCCCGCACACGCAGGTGGAGGACATCACGATCACGGACGGGCAGGTCACAGGGGTCCTCACCGAGCAGGGGGAGATCAGCTGTGAACGCGCGGCGATCACGACGAACATCTGGGCCCGGCAGCTGGGCGAGCGGATCGGTGTCCACCTGCCGGTGACGCCGGTGGAGCACCAGTACACCATGACCGAACCGCTCGCCGAGCTGGCCGATGCCGCGGTGGACGTCACCGATCACCCCCTGTACGAGAACTACGAGGGTGTCTCCGGCGTCAAGGCCCAGCGGCTGCTGGCCTCCCCGCATCGACCCATCCTCCGCGACCAGGACAATGCGATGTACTACCGCACCCACGGCGATGCGTACGGGATCGGCTCGTACAACCACGCACCGATCGTCCCCCATCCGGACGAGCTGGGGCGCAACGAGGAGGGTCCCGAGCAGGGGTCGGTCCACCCGTTCACCGCAGAGCATATGAACAGCCCCACGCACCCCGACCGGCCCCACAAGGCGCCGCGGACCGCCAGTGACGAGCTGCTGCCGGCGACCGCCGGCAAGGAGCTGGAGTACAAGTACAACGGGATGTTCGCCGAATCACCCAACGGCCTGCCGATCATCGGCCCCGTCGAGTCGGTCGAGGGGCTGTGGGTGGGTGCGGCGATCTGGGTGACCCACGCCGGCGGCGCGATGAAGGCGATGGCGGAGTGGATGACCGCCGGGGTGCCCCGTCTCGACAGCGGGCCGATCGATGTGGCACACTGTGATGTGAACCGGTTCGATGCGCATGAGGGCTCGTGGGAGTACACGCACGACATCGGCGGTGAGGAGTACCGCATCGTGTACAACATCATGCACCCGAAGTGGGTCTGGACGGACCACCAACGGGACATCCGTCGCACCCCGATGTACCACAGCCACCGACGGCTGGATGCGGAGCTGTGGGCGGAGGCGGGGTGGGAGGAGCCGCACTGGTACGACTCGAACGCCGACCTGGTCGAGCGCTACGGTGAGCAGATCCCCGACCGCGATGCGTGGACCGGCAAGTACTACTCGCCGATCGAGGGGGCGGAGGCGGTCCACGTCCGCGAGCACGTGGGGCTGCATGACATGACGGCGTTCAACAAGATGGAGGTCATCGGCGCGGATGCACCGGCGTTCATCCAGCGGCTGTGTACCGGTGACATGCAGCTCGCCGTCGGCGATGTGAAGTACACGCTGCTGTGCAACCAGGACGGTGGGGTGCGCGCGGACGTCACCGTCACCCGACTCGACCCCGAGCGGTACCTCATCCTGACGACCGGTCGTGAGGTGGGCAACAACCATGTGGCGTGGGTCCGCTCGCAAGCGCCCGATGGGGTGTACGTGAACGACGTCACCTCCTCGATGGCGGCGATGGTGTGCACGGGTCCGAGGGCCCGTGAGGTGCTCGCACCCATCTGCGATGCGGACCTCTCCGATGAGGCGTTCCCGTTCTTCACCGCCCAGCGGTTCTTCGTGCGGAACGTCCCCGTCACCGCCCTGCGAGTGTCGTATGTGGGCGAGCTCGGGTGGGAGTTCTACACCCCCTCGGAGTACGGGGAGACGCTCTGGGAGTACATCATGGCCGCTGGGGCGGACGCGGACATCCGGCCCTTCGGCAGCGGGGCGCTCAACGCCCTGCGCCTGGAGAAGGGGTTCCGGCTGTGGGGGGTCGACCTGCACACCGAGCACACGCCGTATGAGGCGGGGCTGGGGTGGGCCGTGGATCTGGACACCGACTTCATCGGTCGGGATGCGCTGGCGGCGATGGCCGACGGTGGCAGCCCCCGCCACCAGGTGGCGTGTCTCACGCTGGATGATCCGGATGCGGTGATCCTGAGCGAGCGGCCGGTGCTCGTGGATGATGAGCCGGTGGGCTACGTCCACAGCGCAGAGTACGGCTACACCGTCGGCAGCTGCATCGCGTACACCTACCTGCCACCGGCACACGCGGCGCCAGGCACGTCCGTGGAGATCCTGTACGAGGGCCAGCGGTACGCGGCGACGGTGCGCGAGGAGCCGCTGGCGTAGAGCTGTCAGCACGCTGGCAGAACGAGCGCCCCACGCCGGTCCGCTGCCACCCCGCAACCACCCGAAATCGTGGGACAGACCCGATTCACCGTTGTCTTTATCATGCTCACGTCATCACCCTGAGCTACCATCATGAGCAGTTCCTCGCTTCCAGAGCACGCCGAGACGGTCATCATCGGCGCAGGTGCGGTCGGGTGCAGTGTGGCGTATCATCTGAGCGAGCTGGGGGCCGAGGACATCCTCGTGCTCGATCAGGGGCCGCTGCCGGTCACCGGGGGGTCGTCGGTGCATGCGCCGGGCATCATGTTCCAGACCTCCCCGTCGAAGGTGATGACCAAGACCGCCTACTACACCAGTCGGCTCCTGCAGGATGCAGGCGTGTACGCGGAGGTGGGTGGCATCGAGGTCGCCCGGTCACCTGAACGCATGGACTTCCTCCAGCGCCGCATTGAGTACGCCACGAGCTACGGGCTCCCGGATCCACAGCTGCTGACCCCGGAGGAGGTCGCCGAGCACCTCCCGCTCGTCGACCCCGATCAGATCCTCGGCGGCTACTACTCACCCAGCGACGGCCGGGTGGATGCGATCGGTGCGCTGCAGTGGTACATGCAGGAGGCAGATGCGACCTTCGTCGGTGAGACCACGGTCACGGACGTCGACATCGATGGGGGTGCGGTCCGGGCCGTCGAGACCGACGCGGGGGTCGTCACCTGCGACCGGTGTGTGCTTGCGACGAACAACTGGGGCCACCAGACGGGTCGGCTCGCCGGGGTCGACCTGCCGATCGCACCGGTCGAGCATCAGTACGTGGTGACGGAACCGATGGACGAACTCGCGGAGTACGACTCGACGATCGGGGAGAACACCACGGGGCTGACCGTCCCCGGCGACCGGATGATCCCCGAGGTCATGAGCCAGGCCCCGACACAGCCCGTCGGCCGTGATCAGGACAACTCCCTGTACTTCCGGAACCACGGTGATTCGCTGGGCATGGGGTCGTACAACCACATCCCACTGCCCGTCGAGCCAGACGCGATGGGTCAGAACACCGACATGCAGGCCTCCGTGCGGTCGTTCACCCCCGAACACTGGTACAGTCCCACACATCCCGACCGGTCCAAATCACCGAAGCAGGCATTCGACGAGCTGCTGCCCGCGAGCAGGGATGCTGAGTACCGTGCGACGGAGAACGGGATCTTCGTGTTCACCCCCGATGGCATGCCAGCGATCGGTCCCTTCACGGCCGTCGATGGCCTCTGGAGTGCGCTGGCGATCTGGTGGACACACTCTGCGGGGTATGCGCACATCCTCGCACAGTGGATGGAGACCGGCGCACCGCGTCTGGAGGAGACGCTGATCGACATCGGCGCGATCCATGTCGAGCGCTTCGGACCACATGCTGGCCAGCAGGAGTACTTCCTTGACCGCGGCGCCGAGCAGTATCGGCAGGTCTACAGCATCGTCGAGCCCCGCTGGCAGACCAGCGAGCACCGCAACCTGCGCCGCAGCCCCTTCTACGCACGCCAGGAGGCACTGGGGGCGGAGTTCTACCAGTCCGGTGGCTGGGAGAGCGCGCAGTACTACCACAGCAACGCCGACCTCGTCGAGCGGTATGCCGATCAGATCCCAGAGCAGACGGGGTGGGTGGGGATCAACCGGTCACCGATCGAGGGCGCGGAGCACCTGCACACCCGCGAGCACGTCTCGATGTTCGACATGACCGCCTTCAGCGACATCATCGTGCGGGGTACCGGTGCGACGGCGTTCCTCCAGCGCATGTGCAGCAACGACATCGAAATGCCGGTCGGCCGTGTCCGCTACAGCCTGCTGCTGAACCCTGCGGGTGGGATCATCGGGGATGTCACCGTCGTGCGCACCGGCGAGGAGGCGTACATGGTGACGACCGGCGGGGGCAACTCGCCCAACATCCACGGTGGCTGGCTCCAGGAGCATGCCCCTGAGACCGTCGGGGTGCACATCGAGGAGGGTGCACGCACCGCGATCGGGCTGTGGGGTCCGAAGGCCCGGCTGCTGCTGCAGCGGTTGACCGATGCCGACCTCTCTGATGCGGGCTTCCCGTACTTCAGCGCCCAGCAGATCCATGTGGGTGAGGTCCCCGTCACGGCACTCCGCGTGTCGTACGTAGGCGAGCTGGGCTGGGAGCTGTGGGCACCGGTGGAGTACGGTGACAGACTGTGGCAGCTGCTCGCGGACGCCGGTGCCGACCTGGATGTCCGCCCGATGGGTGCGGGAGCG
>Ga0209937_1000014_pt1 | contig 71932 bp, 68 predicted proteins | sample SalPon1_B_H2O_MG_FD_185699 | JGI IMG/M metagenome (GOLD analysis project Ga0209937, IMG submission 185699) | Salt pond water microbial communities from South San Francisco under conditions of wetland restoration - Salt Pond MetaG R1_B_H2O_MG... | ecosystem: Environmental > Aquatic > Non-marine... | reverse complement strand
CGCTCGATTGAAATCAGCAGATGTTTTGATTGGCAATCAGGGTAATAATCTGATTCTCATCTGTGGCTTTCGCGACCCAGAACAAGCTACTGGGGAAAACCTTTTTGAACTGGCGGGTGAATTCGCGACCATCGCCAAACCGGGACCCGTTGTCATGGGTCCAAGGGTGGAAAGCATCAACCTTGCAAGAAGGAGTGCCCGCGCAGCCTTCGGCGCAATGAAGATCGTTCGGCAACACAGATTGAGTCGCAAAGCAGTAAGAAGCAGAGAGTATTTAGCCGAAAGGGCAGTGCTCGGTGAGGCAGAAGCGCAACGAGCATTAGTTCGAGAGGTCTATCAAAAATTACAGTCCTCAAGCAATCAACTTCTGGAGACCCTTGAGGTGTTTTTAGAGCAGGACGGATCAATCGATAAAACCTCTCAAGAGCTATTGGTTCACCCAAACACCGTTCGCTATCGCCTGAGTTCAATTGAGGACCTGCTTGGACTGGACCCGCTCTCCCCTAAAGGCCAGCACACTTTGAGAATTGCATTCACTCTTGGCCGTGTTCAAACACAACCTCCCGCTGGAGGACTATCCTGAACCCCATGCGTTACCTGTTATGTCCGGGCCAAGGAAGCCAGAAACCTGGTTTTTTGAAACCTTGGATTGAAAATGAAACCTTTTCATCACTTCTAAGTCAGTTTTCAGACATCACTGGACTTGATTTATTAAACCTTGGAGTAGAGGCATCTGCCGAGCAGATAGCCGAGACCTCAATCACTCAGCCCCTAATCGTGTCAGCAAGCATTGCAAGCGCTAGAACAATGTTTGGCGATCAAATGAGTTCTCACTTTGATGTGATAACAGGTCATAGTGTTGGAGAGTTTGCAGCAGCCGCTCTTTCTGGGGTGCTGACCGATGAACAAGCAATAACTCTGGTCACAGCCAGGGCTAGGGCAATGCAGGAAGCCGCAGAAGAGATTGAAACCGGCATGGCAGCAGCGATCGGCCAAGACCTAGCCGAGCTTGAAAAGTCTCTGGGAGAACTCCAAATTGCCAATTACAACGGAGTCAACCAGTATGTGATTGCAGGCACAAAAACTGATTTAGCGGCATTAGGCGAAAACCCTCCTGCAGGTTTTCGAATCATCCCACTAAGTGTTTCGGGCGCTTTCCACACCTCTTACATGCAACCAGCAGCTGACTCTCTGGTTGATATTTTCAACGCCACCGAGGCTAGGGACCCAGCCCTCACACTGCTATCCAATAGCGATGGTCAACCAGTTGAATCGGGGGAAGATTTTGTGGCCAGCCTATTGAAACAGGTGAGTTCACCTGTTCGTTGGGACCAGTGTATGGACAGCATTCAACCAGGGAGTAAATTTGTGGAGCTGTCTCCCAGTGGAGTGCTTTCAAACCTGGTGAAAAAAACTATTTCTGAAGCAGAGGTATATGCCTTGAAATCTCCGGATGAGTCTATAGACTTCCGACAATGACTGAATTAAGGGTTTCGACACCGCAGAAGTATTCCAAGATATATTCCCTGGGAGCTTCCCGTGGAAGTCTGCAGGTGACTAACGATGAAATCGCAGGGCCAATAGATTCCAGTGATGAATGGATTCGTCAAAGAACTGGAATAATCACCCGCGCCAGAGCCAATGAAGAAGAAACCATGGTTTCCCTATCTGTGGAAGCTGGTAAAGAAGCTATTGAAAAATCAGGTGTCAACCCCGAAGAAATTGACCTGGTAATCGTCTCCACAATTTCCTTTCCGTTTGCCACGCCCGCAGCTGCACCACTAATCGCTTCCGAATTAGGAATCCCCACGGCTGCCGCCTACGACATCAGTGCTGCTTGTGCCGGATACTGCTACGGAATTGCCCAGGCAGATTCGATGATTCGTTCTGGACTAAGTAAATTCGCTTTAGTCATTGGAGCTGAAAAGCTTTCTGATTTCATCAACCCCGCTGACAGAACAATTAGTTTCCTGCTTGGTGACGGAGCTGGAGCCGCAGTGGTAGGTCCAAGTGACACCCCTGGGATTAGCAAAAGCGTTTGGGGAAGCGATGGAAGCCAGTGGGACAAAGTTGGAATGACCAGTTCAATTTTAGATTTCAAAGCTGGCGGAGATTGGCCAACTCTGGTTCAAGAGGGTAGAACTGTTTTCAGATGGGCCGTCTGGGAAATGGTCAAAGCCGCCAAAGAAGCCTTGGATGAAGCTGGAATCACAGTTGATCAGCTTTCAGCACTCGTCACCCATCAGGCCAACATGAGAATTATTGACGAATTTGCAAAACAATTGGAATTGCCTGAATCTGTTGTTGTTGCCAAAGACATCGAAACCACGGGTAACACCTCTGCAGCCTCCATCCCCCTTGCCATGCACAGGCTATTAGATGAGAAGCAGGTTGAATCTGGGGGCCTCGCACTTCAGATTGGTTTCGGCGCTGGGCTTGCCTATGCAGCTCAAGTAGTAGTGCTCCCCTAAAATAAATCGAACAACTCAAAGGAGAAACAAATGGCTCACAGCGAAGCAGATGTACTTGCAGGTCTTGCCGAATTAGTAAATGAAGAAACCGGTATCGCTGCAGATTTGGTTCAGCCAGAGAAATCTTTCACAGACGATCTTGACATTGACTCAATTTCAATGATGACAATTGTTGTGAATGCAGAAGACAAATTTGATGTAAAGATCCCAGACGAAGAGGTAACCAACCTTGTTACCGTCAAAGACGCAGTGGATTTCATTGTTGGAGCACAAGGATAACTTGCGAAGAGTAGTTGTAACGGGCATTGGTGCCACCACTCCGGTCGGTGGCACCGCCCAGCAAAGCTGGGAAAATTTATTAGCCGGAAAATCAGGAGTTAACAGCCTGAGTCAGGAATGGGTCGAGCAATACCAGTTGCCAGTCACCATTGCTGGAGAGGCTATGCAACCCGCTTCAGAGGTGCTTGCTCCGCACGAAGCAAAAAGATTAGACCCATCCAGCCAATTTGCGCTGATTAGTGCCAGAGAAGCTTTCGCAGATGCCGGTTCACCTGAGGTGGACCCAGTTCGAATGAGCGTTGACTTTGCCACTGGTATTGGAGGTGTTTGGACACTGTTAGACGCCTTTGACACCCTCAAAGAACGTGGCCCACGTCGCGTGTTGCCGATGACCGTTCCAATGTTGATGCCAAACGGTCCAGCTGCTGCGGTTGGCATGCACTTTGGAGCCAAGGCTGGTGTTCACACCGCGGTGAGTGCTTGCGCCAGCGGAAACGAGTCAATCGCCAACGCTTTTCACAGAGTGAAGTCAGGGTCGGTGGACCTAGCAATTGCTGGTGGTGCAGAAGCTGCCCTTCACCCACTCCCGATTGCCTCATTTGCTGCAATGCAAGCCTTGAGTAAAAGAAACGATGACCCAACCCGCGCATCCAGACCATACGACGTTGATCGTGATGGGTTTGTGATGGGCGAAGGTGCTGCTGCACTAATTCTTGAAGACTACGATTCCGCAATTGCTCGTGGAGCAAGCATCTATGCCGAGATAGTCGGGGCTGCAATCACAAGTGACTCCTACCACATCACCGCACCGGACCCGGAGGGGGAAGGAGCCTCCAGAGCAATGCTGGCAGCATTGGCCGAAGCAGAGGCCTCCCCGGCAGATGTTCAGCATGTGAATGCTCACGCAACCTCCACACCAGTTGGCGACATTGCAGAGTTCACGGCTTTGAAAAAGGTTTTTGGCAAAAATGTTGACGATCTGGTGGTCAGCGCAACAAAAGCCTCAACCGGTCACTTATTGGGTGGTGCAGGGGCAATTGAAGCAGTTTTCACAATCATGGCTTTAAAAACTCAAACCGCACCCGGGACGATAAACCTGGATAATCAAGATCCAGAGATTCCTTTGAATGTTCCCAGGTCAAGCGCAAGTCTAAATTCAGGCAAAATTGCAATTAGTAACAGCTTTGGTTTTGGTGGACACAACGCAGTTCTAGCTTTTCGCTAACCAACTTTAGGAATCACCGAAACCGAATCAGTATTGATCTTCAGTTCATCTAATCGGTCTTGGTGCGCAAAGCCCATCATCTGTCGATACAAAGCCTTATGCGCTGAGGGATTCTCACTGAGTTTTTCTGCAAAATTATCTAGTTCGTTTTCCGGAATCAGCACTCTGCCAATTTCGTCAATCAATTGCCGCTTCATGCCCAGGCTAGGAACACAAAGAATCCGAATTCCCAACTGATTTTCAACCAAATGCTCAATCTCAAAATGAATCCCACCCAGTTTGAATAAACGGGAGGCCAGAAGTGAGCTGTCGGTTTCGTCGCTTAGGAAAACTGATGCTTGAAATTGACTGGAGATTAGAGGCTGAACCCGCCATTGATTTTTCTTGACCAAATCGGATAGTTCAGAGAGATGTTTGGCAGGCACGCCAAGCAAGCGCAGTTCAACTGCCATATTCACCTCCTCAGGTACGTCTTCCCCTACGTCCTAACGAGATGAATACAGCCTAACCTCGGAAAACCACGCCAGTCAAAGGTTTTTCCGCTGAGACTCCTGCACCAAAAGCTCATCTAGGTCTGAAAGTTTTCGCATGCTGTAAACAGCACGAGAAACTCTTGGGTTTGAAATCAGTCGATCTTGGTGGGTGTTTATAAAATTCCAATATCCCGCATTCACGGGGCAAGCCTTATCGCCAACTCGAACCTTTGGGTCAAATTTGCATGACCCGCAGTAGTTGGTCATCTTGTTTATGTAAGCACCACCGGCAGCATATGGCTTGGTGGCCATCATCCCGCCATCGGCATAAAGACTCATGCCGACGCTGTTAGCGGGCATCACCCAGGGTGTTCCATCCACGAAGTTATCAACCAACCAGTCGTTGACCTGACGGGGATTAAGACCTCTCTGCATAGCGATGTTTCCTAAAATCATAAGCCTGGGTATGTGGTGAACCCAACCGCGTTTGGAAATGTCATCAATCGTTGAGCTCAAGCAATTTGCATCAATGGTGTTTGCATCCAAATCCAACCAATTCTCCGGCAGTGGCTGATTAGCGTCCAGCTCGTTTTTATCTACGTAATCCTCGCCGAAGTGCCAGTAGAGGTGCCAAACATAATCACGCCAACCTATTAGCTGACGAATGAAGCCTTCAACACTTGCAAGCCTTGCTCTTCCCTGTCTATAGGAATTCTCTGCAGCCTGCGCAACCTCTAGTGGGTGCAACAAGCCCATATTCATTGGCGCACTGAGCAAACTGTGACTCATCGCCCAATCGTCACTGAGCACCGCATCCTCATAAGGACCAAACAAATCCAGGCGATGTTCGACGAAATGATGCATTGCCTGCAAAGCCTCTTCCCTGCTTGCAGGGAATAGCCTTGGTCCGTCAACCCCTGAGAAGCGAACACCCTCGGCCTCAAGCTGATCAAGGTCAACTCTCACCTGCGCATCTATCTCATCCTCAACTGCAGTCCAAGGTTCGCTAACCCCCAAGCTGGACTGCTTGGGAGCAGGAAGCCGATTGTCGTGATCATAATTCCATTGGTCGCCCTCTGGTTGACCGTTATTCATCAAAAGGTTTGTTTTGACTCTTTGTTTTCTATAAAAATCCTCCATCACCAGGCGCTTACCGGCCTTGGATTCGACATACTCTGCAAACTCCTGCTCGCTAGCAACAAACCCTCGGCTTGGTTCAATGTTTGCTTCCAGGGAATTTACAAATCTGCGCAGGTTATAGCTGGTTGGATTGACTGCCGAGCTAACTGGATTTGCTAGATCTTTATAAGAATCAAGTTTTATTAACTCAACTTCTGGGTCCAGAGCCCTGTGCCTGATTGCAGAGAGAATCAGGTGCGCCTTCTGCCGGTGGTACTTGCGCTTTTTGAACTGACCCGTGACCTCGGGAAGCAGCAGCTGGTCCTCCAGTTGGAAATGTGGGCCAAGTTGATCTGCAAACAATAACTGCATCGGGACTCCCTCTGTGGCTATAACATTGGAACCAATATGAGCAAGCTTTACTTCCGCCACGGTGCGATGAATTCAGGTAAGTCCACAGCACTGCTGCAGGCTGCCCACAACTATGAAGAGCGCGATCAGAGAGTTTTGGTTGCCAAGCCTGCGGTCGATGTTAAGGGAGATAGAAACATCATCAGCCGCCTCGGGGTGGTTAGAGAAGTGGATCTGTTACTAACACCCGAAAAAAACTTGAGAGATGCTTTTCAAGAGGTTGCCAAAGATGCCTCAATTTCAAAAACACCCATCGCCTGCTTGCTGATTGACGAATCCCAGTTTCTAACTCCTGAGCAGGTTGACCAAGCATTGGAACTTGCGGTTTTAGACAACATTCCAGTTTTGGCCTACGGAATACGCACGGATTTCCAAACCAAGAGCTTTCCGGGAAGCAAAAGGCTTTTAGAAATCGCCCACAGTCTTGAGGAATTGAAAACAATTTGCAGGTGTGGCAGAAAAGCCATGTTCAACGGCAGGCTGTTTGATGGAAGCTTTGTCTTCGATGGTGACCAGGTTGCAATCGACGGAGTGGAAGTAACATACGAGTCTTTATGTGCCGATTGTTACTTAAAAGAAAAAGCTCTGGCCAACTAGGGGTTATTGTTTTTTCTCGAGGAGAAAACATTGACTACAACTTTTTTAGAACGTATTGAACAACCACAGCCACTTGTTTTGTCTGGTGGATATTTATTCGAAGCCGAACGCCGAGGTTATCTAACCGCTGGCGAGTTTGTGCCAAAAATTGCCCTTGATCACCCAGAGGTGCTGACACAAATCACCACTGACTTTGTTCGTGCGGGCAGTGACATCGCATTAGCCTTCACATACAACGGGCACCGCGAGAAGATGCGCATAATTGGCGAAGAGCACCTTTTAGAACCCCTAAATAGAGCGGCAATGAGGATTGCCAGGAAAGTTGCCGATGAGCAAACAGAATTGCTTGGCAGGAAAATCTATGTTGCCGGCAATATCTCTAATTCAAATATTTTTGACCCGGAGGATGAATCCTCCAAAGATGCAGTTAGAGAGATGTATCGGGAGATGATTGGTTGGGCTAAAGAAGAGGGGGCTGACCTGATTCTTGCTGAGACCATGTATTACTTCGAAGAGGCAAAGATTGCCCTTGAGGAAATTCAGGCAGCTGGCTTGCCCTCAATTGTGAACGTGGCGGTGTTTGCCACAGGAGAGCTTCGCGATGGCTATTCCCCTGCTGAGGCCTGCAAGAAACTTGCCGATGCTGGAGCGGATGTTGTTGGAACAAACTGTTTCCAGGGCCCAAACACAATCAGGCCAATCTTGGAGGAAATCACAAATGCGGTGGGCGATCACCCGGTATGCGGAATGCCGGGTACTTACAGAACCACCCATGAGCACACGACCTTTTTCAATCTTCCAGACAAGGGAAACACCGCAACCCTCCCCCATGAGCGCACCTTTCCAGATGCCCTAGAAGCCCAAAACTCAAACAGATATGAAACGGCTGAATTTGCAGGATATGCAAACTCACTGGGTGCCAAGGTAATCGGTCTGTGCTGTGGTGCAAGTGTGATTCATCACCGCGCAGTGAGCGAAACCTTAGGAAAAGAGAGTTATTTATCTAAATACTCCCCCGATATGACCAAGCATTTTTTGTATGGAACTGATTCATCGCTCTCGAAGCACATCACCGAGCATGGAAGTGACGCCTAAGTCGAAAAATTACGGGAAACTCAACACTTAGTTGTGTTATGTTTTTGATTATCCAGTCTGAGGAGGCGATGTCCATACCGTGGACCATCCGTATTTAACTTCGACAAAAATCCGTGCAACTTCTGTTGGTTCAATGCTGAATTGCAGAACACCTAAGCAAGACGGTCAACATTGCTAGTTGACATAGGGCTCATAGTTCTGGGGATTGCTGTGATTGCGGTAATCATCTCAATCAACGGTTATTTCGTGGCGCAAGAATTTGCCTACATGGCCGTTGACAGGTCAACACTGAAGTCAATGGCGGAAAAGGGTGATGCTGGAGCAACTAGAGCTCTAAAGGTCACTGGCAAAACATCGTTCATGCTGTCAGGTGCTCAACTTGGCATCACCATTACAGGCTTGATGGTTGGATATGTTGCTGAACCCTTGGTTGGAGAGTCTCTAGGCAATCTATTGGGGTTGACCGGAATACCAGTTGGTGTCGGTATCGCCGTGGGAACAGTCACAGCTTTGGTTATTGCAACCGTGGTGCAGATCATATTTGCTGAGTTGTTTCCAAAAAATCTAGCTATTTCAAATCCCAGGCCATTATCAATTGCCCTATCCCGATCTACTCTTTTTTATATGGCGGCCTTTGGCTGGTTGATAACTTTTTTCGATAAGTCTTCCAACGCTCTTCTAAAACTAATCAGGGTCGAACCTGCTCATGACTTGGATGCAAGTGCGAATGCAAGTGATTTAGAACACTTGGTGGAGGACAGCTTTGACAGCGGGGATTTACCGGAGCAGCTTTTTGTCCTACTGGACCGAATTCTTGATTTCCCAGAGCGTGATGTTGAACACGCTATGGTGCCACGGTCTCAGGCTGACTACCTGCAGGCAGATGCAACCGTTGCAGACGCACGGGCGCTAATGTCCGTTGCGCATACCAGGTATCCAGTGATTGGGGAAAACGATGAGCCATTGGGCGTAATTCAACTTGATGACCTCTTAGGTTTTTCTAATACGGACACAACCCAGGTTAACCAGCACATGCGCTCCCCCTTTGTGGTTCCAACGGTAATGACGCTTCCAGAGGTATTGAAGGGAATGCTGGAAACAGCGAATGAAATGGCTTTGGTGATTGATGAGTATGGAGGGTTTACAGGACTTCTCACAATTGAAGACCTCGGTGAAGAAATTCTTGGAAGAATTAGCGACGAGCATGACCCGAAAGAAGAAGAAAACATTACCCAACAAGCTGAGAACCGTTGGACAGTGCCGGGGAATATACCTATCGATGAACTTGAGAGGCTTTTGGGGGTGGACATACCGGAAGGTGACTGGGAAACACTGGCGGGATTGTTGATCTCTGAAAAGGGAGGACTGCCAGAGGCTGGAGAGTCTCTGCAGATTGAACTGGAACTCACCCCCGAGGAGATTACAAACGGTAGCGATTCAATCAGCGTTTTGGTGGCCAAAATCGTAGAGGTTGATCGCCACGTTCCGGTTGAGATTGTGATTGAACTCATCCAGCGAAAACTGGACCGAGACTCTGATGATGAGGAGGTTCAGCCATGATCGACTGGACCATCATCGTTGTCACCGTTTCACTTATTGTCTTGAGTGCTTTTTTCGTAGCAATCGAATTTTCTCTTATCGGTGCCCGAAGATACAGGCTTGAAGAACAAGCTGCCGACAGCGCGTCGGCGCGTGCCGCTCTTCGGGGCATGAATGAGTTGACAACGATGTTGGCTGCGGCACAACTAGGAATCACAGCCTGTACCTTTGGACTGGGCGCTGTCACAAAACCAGCCGTGGACTATTGGCTTGAGCCACTGCTGATATCTGCAGGACTCCCAACGTGGCTGTCTGGTGGAGTTGCATTCGGGTTGTCGTTGTTAGTCGTCACTTTTTTGCATCTCGTAGTTGGCGAGATGGCTCCCAAGTCCTGGGCGATTGCCAACCCTGAATTGTCCGCAAAGGTAATTGGAATTGCCTCCAGGGTTTATTTATGGCCGATCAGGCCGTTTCTAAACTGGGTGAATTCGATAGCAAACTCACTGGTGCGAGCCGTCGGTGTAACCCCGGTGGAAAGGACTGCCGTTGGTGGTCAAGACGCAGACACCATAAGGCAGGTTGTTGAGCATTCCGCGCAGCTAGGTGTTTTGGAGCCTCACCTGAAATCTCAGATCACCGAAGCCATCGAATTACAAAGCATTACCGCTGGTGATTTTGCCCAAACAGGCAGAAACATTGTTTCCATCAAGGCCGATGACACCGTTGAAGTACTACGAGATGCCTCTAAGCAAACTGGACATCTGAGAATCTTGGTCAGAAATAAGCGAGATGAAATCAGTCATGTTGTGCACATTAGGGACACTTTGCAGTCGCCACTGAATGCCCCAATCAAGCCATTCCTGAGACCTGTATTTAAGACTCATGAAACCACACCCCTGTATGAAATGTTGCAAGAGATGAACAAGGCCCAGGTTCAATTGGCTTTAGTAAAGCATGCTGATGGAACTCAGGATGTCGTGACCATCAAAGATGTAATCAGGCGGATTTTGCCAGTTAGCTAAAAAATCCGATTTACTTTGATTACTAGACACAGAGCCATGGCATAACAGCGTCTATGGGCTTACCGCAATAAATAAAAACGCAGCGAAAATAACGATGTGAAGACCACCCTGAAACAAGGTGACCCTGTGTGAGGAGACAGTCACGGTACCAACCACGATGGTGAGAATAAACAAAACAATCTCTGTGTAGCCAAGACCCAAATTCAATTCCACGTCGAGAAACAGTGAAAAAATAGCAAGGGCGGGAATGGTCAAACCTATACTGGCTAAAGCCGAACCGTAGCCGATGTTGAAACCCGACTGCATGTCTCCCTGACGAGAGAACTTAACCGCAGAAAGCCCTTCTGGCAACAAGATCACTAGAGCTATCACCACTGCAACTAGTGAAAGTGGTAGCCCAGCATCACTAAAAACATCCTCAATCGAAGGAGAGAGCACCCGGGCCAAGCCAACGATTGCAGCCAAGGAAACAAACAACAAAATCAGGCTCCATACAAAGGTATCCCTGGTGGGTGGAAGCTGGAGGGTCTTTGTTGATGGTCTCTCAATGTCTTCAAAATGCTCTCGGTTGCGCACTGTGAGGACCCACAAAAACAGTGCGTACACGCCCAATGACACCAAGGCCACAAAAACCAACTGTGGAGTTGTGAACGTGGGTCCCTCACTGCCGGCGGTGAATGTAGGTAAAACCAGCGCAAGAGTTGCAATTGTTGCAATAGCGCCTAGCGCGGCACCACTGCCCTCGGAGTTGAATGAGGATGTAGATGATTTCAAGGTGGCGGCAACAACTGAAAAGCCAATTATGCCGTTGACTGTTATCATCACAGCCGCAAACACAGTGTCTCTTCCAAGAGTGGATGCTGAGCTTCCACCCTCCAACATGATTGAGAGGATAATTCCAACCTCAATCACAGTCACGGACAGAGCCAGGAAAATAGCTCCCCAAACCCTCCCCACATAAGCGGCAATAATATCCACGTGATGTACTGCTGACATCACACCACCGGCGAGCACGACCCCAAGCAAAATTACCCCCAGGGAACCAGGTGGAGAAGACCAGAAAAGCACCACGAGCACCAACGCAAAAAGCGGGCCCACAATATGGAACCAAAGGTTGAGCTTGTTGAGTGTCATAGCCCAAGTTTAGGCGTTAGCGTAAATTCCCAACCGAACAAGAGGCTGCAGGAAAAACTGAAGTGGGGCGGACGGGACTTGAACCCGTGACCGACGGATTATGAGTCCGCTGCTCTAACCAGCTGAGCTACCGCCCCCTTGATGGTTCGGCACTAGTTTAGCCTGACATGACAAAGGAACTTAGCAGTTTCGCTAGCGACTAGGCTCAATTCAATGAATTCCATAAAAAATGTTGCAAGGCTTGGTTTGGGTCTAGCTCTGGTGTATGCGGGCATTGGTCACTTCACCTTCTCCCGCATTGAGTTCAGGGCTCAGGTGCCCACCTGGCTGCCGCTAGATCCTGACTTTGTTGTGTTGGCTTCTGGAGTGATTGAACTAATGCTTGGGCTTAGCTTGATTGTGCTCTACAAGTTCAAAAAACAGGTTGGTCTTGCCGCGGCATTGTTTTTCGTAGCAATTTTCCCTGGAAATATTTCTCAGTATGTAAATGGCATAGACGCATTTGGGCTGAATACCGATAGTGCGAGGTTTATAAGACTCTTGTTTCAACCGCTATTGGTGATTTGGGCGCTTTGGTCAACCAATGCCCTGGAATACTTCAAGGCTAAAAAGCGCTAGTTATTTTCGTCTTTATCGTCTGATTTTGAACTAAATCGCTCTCGTGCTCTATTGAGATCATCCCTCACCCCATCAAACTGTTCTTTGAGCTCATCCTTAGCATCAGATAGCCTCTCCTGCAGCCCATAACGGATTTCATCCATTCGCGAACGAAGTTCTTGGGCAGAGGATCTGAAAGAGTAAACGCGCTCACGAAGATTCTCAGAAAGTCTCCCAATCGGCAACGCATAAGACTCCAAGTTGTCCTCAGTGGTTGGAGCGAACTCCCCCAGCCCTTGATAAAGATTTTCAAAGATGTTGAGGGTATTAGTAATGTCGTGAGCTTGAATCAGGTGGAGTGAGTTTTCGCTCATGCGTTCCAACTCCTGCTCGTCAGCTGTCAAAACGTCTCTGAGCCTGCCCGCCAGCTCCTGGACATCCTCTGGTTGATAGAGGTAGCCATTGTCACCCGAGTGGATCAGGTGAGGAAGAGCCATGGCATCAGCACCAATCACTGGCCTGCCGCTAGCCATCGCCTCCATGGTTGCAATTGACTGAAGCTCAGCAATGGACGGCATTGCAAATACACTGGCGCGCTCATAAGCCCGCGGAAGCTCTGCCTCAGAAACAAAACCCAAGAAATGCACTCGATCTGAAACGCCCAAATCATCAGCAAGTTTTTCTAAGATTTCCTTCTCTCCCCCGTTGCCAACTATTTCTAGCTGGACATCAATTTCGGGAGTAATTTCTTCGATTGCTCGAAGCAAAATATCTAACCGCTTCTCATAATCCAATCTGCCAACAAACAAAACCCTCGGTTCCGTGTTGCTGGTTGGGGTGTCATTGACAAACCTGGAGGCATCGATGCCGCAACTAATTGCCAGAACATCGGTCAATCCGGTCTCTTTCTCCAAAAGATCTGCCGCTCGACGGGTTGGGGTGGTGACCTTATCCATCTTTTTCAAAACTCGTCCGGTGTCTCGCCAGCCAAAACGCATAATTGGTTTTTCAATAAACCTCGGAACCTTGACTGAATATCGAATCAGATTTTCAGGCATTGTGTGGTTGGTGGCAATGGTCTTGATTCCACGCTTTTTGGCCTCGTCAACAATCAACCTGCCGACCATGAGGTGAGATTGGATATGAACTGCGTCCGGTTGCAGCTCATCTAATAGTTTGCCCAATTTTGATTTCAAACCAAAAGGACTCATCGCTCTGACCGAGAGTTCTTTTCTCATCTGAAAAGAGGGGTAGCGATGAACAGTTAGCTCGGCACCATCGTGGATTTCGGTGTTCGTTCCACTTCTGCCGGGTATTGCTGGTGCAATCACATGAATGTCGTGTCCTCTGCGAGCGAGACCCGCAGCCAATCGCTCGGCGAAACGAGCGGCCCCATTGACATCGGGACCAAAAGTGTCGCAAGCAAGCAAAACCTTTAGCTTGTTTTCCATTTCAAATCAGTCTAATTCTCATTTGTCTGTGGGTGAACTTTTTCCAAAAGATACACCCCAACCATGGCAACTATGGCGCTCAGTGAAAAAGTCACGATTGTTTGAAAACTGGCTCCCGCGGCTTCACCAAGAATTACGATTCCAATGCCAACGGCAACCATTGGATCAATCACGGTCAACCCTGCAATGACTAGATCAGGTGGTCCCGTCGCATACGCATTCTGAACAAACCAACCCCCAAGCACCGTAGCAAGAATCAAAGCAATTCCAGCAGATAGAGTCAACACGTCGTAATCCCCTTGTATCAGACGCTGGATTATGACTTTGGCCAAGGTGGCCACAAACCCATACAGGACACCGGCGCCAAATACATAATTCAATGCCTTGGCGGTTCCGCCAGTCGTTGCCATAAGAAAACCAAACAATAAAAGCATGAGGGCTAATACGCCCAGAACTTGCAGAAGTTTCTCGTCACTCATCTCAACATCCGTAGCCACGCCAGATGCTGCGACAACAAAGCTTGCAATTCCAGCCATGGTCAGCATAATTGCCAAGATGGTTTTCGGTCCCAATCGAACGCCGTAGATTCTTGCGTTTAGGAAACTAGTGATAACAAGCGCAACTGCACCTATTGGCTGCACGACAATCAGTGGTGCAAGAGTCAACGCTGCCAGTTGCAAAACCACGCCCATGAATAAAAAACCAGTTCCAATCAGCCATCGGGGGCGCCTCATCAAACCCAGGACTTGCTTCACGCCAAGACGGTTGATTCCAGTTCCATTCACTCTTTGGTGAACACTGTCATTTTGCAATTGAGCGCCAAGTGCTAAGCCAACTGCTGCCAACAATGCCAACAATATGGCGATTGCCCTTAGCACTTCTGCTGGTAGCAACTTGTCTCCTAGTTCAACAACTTGTTAAGCCTACTTAGTGAATAGCTATATTCACCCAATAGCATTTACTTATGGCAATCAGACCAATTCACATCAAGGGCAGCGAAGTCCTTCACAAACCGGCTCAAGCGGTTGAAAACTTTGACCATTCACTCGAAATTTTGGCGCACGACATGTTTGAAACCATGGAAAAAGCCCCAGGTGTTGGACTGGCGGCACCGCAAATTGGTGTTGGACTAGCAGTTTTTGTCTATGACTGGGAGGACGATGATGAGATACAGCATCGAGGCATTGCGATCAATCCAGAACTAGAGCTGTTTGGGTCAGAAAAACTTAATCCCGAAGAGCACATAGAGGGTTGCCTGAGTGCACCGGGTCTTCGATTCCCACTGCAACGTTCCCCAATGGTAAGACTCACGGCATTTGACCTGCAGGGCAACAAATACACAGAAATTGCCAAAGGCTGGCTTGCCAGAATTTTTCAACACGAATTCGACCACCTGCAAGGTTTGCTTTATTTAGATCGCCTCCAGGGTGAATACAAAACCCAGGCGGATCAAGAGGTGAAAGAACAAAACTGGCCGGCTGATTCCAATTGGATGCCGGGAGTGGATTATGACACCCCTTAGAAAAACATTCTGATCAAAGCCGAGAAGGCAGCAGCTGAGGCGATCACCACAATAAACGGCATCCTCAAATACAGCAGTCCCGCTGCCAGAATCAAAGCCGGAAGACGACTATCGACAGTAACAACTGAGTCATTTGTGAAGCCTTGAATAGCAATCAGTGAAGAGAGCAAACCAACCGTAATTGCATCTGCAATCTCTCTGAATCTCGGATTTGAAACATATTTCTCGGGAACCAGGTAGCCCAGAAACTTCCAACTAAAAACCGCCAATGAGGCCGCAATGACCGCAAGTGTCATTTCTTCCCCCAATACTGAATCAAAGCGGCCACTAAGGCACCCAGCAGCACAGGTATGCCCGCTGGGACTATCGATGTGGTTGCTAAAGCTGCGATGAAAGCGGCAAGACCAATGAGTTTGAATTTGGAACTACTGAGTCTTGGCCATACCAATCCCAAAAACGCTGCAGCGGCGGCGCTATCCAATCCGTAGTTGGCCGGATCTCCAATTCGGTCTCCAAGAACTGCCCCGGCAAGGGTCGTGAGATTCCAAAAAACAAAAACACTGATGCCCGTCCACCAAAACCCCCGTCGCTCATCTGACTGAGTGGCCTGGGAGGTTGCAACAGCGGTCGATTCATCGATTGTTAGTTGTGCCGATAAAAGCTTCGTAACTCCTGGCATCCCGAGAACTGGAGCCATCCTCAGGGCATAAAAGCCGTTTCTTACGCCCAACAACCAGGCACTCGCAATGGCGGTGGGAATTGCTGCCATGCCACCTGTTGCAACCACTCCGACAAAAGCGAATTGGCTTGCGCCACTGAACATCAAAAGGCTCAGCAACATGGTTTCTAAGATTGAAAGACCTGCGGTGACACCTAGGGCTCCGAATGAAACCGCGTAAATCCCTGTAGCCATGCCAATTGACACGGCTACCACAGGTATCCGATTCATTAAGCTCCGATCGCTCCCCGGGCTGGACTCGAACCAGCAACCCTTCGGTTAACAGCCGAATGCTCTGCCAATTGAGCTACCGGGGAATGGTGCAGGAAAACATTATCAGATAAACAACGTTACTTGGACTGAAGTTCTCTTCGTTCTCTCTCTAGATCCTGCAAATGGCGTTGAATCATCTCTGTTTCTTTATGGTGAGTCTCTGGATCAAACCTTCTGAGTGCGGTCAAAAGGTCTGATTTCTCACGATTCAAGGCATTGATCATGGCTCGCTGAATGACACCAGCTGCGTATTTTTTCAAGGACTGCTCGTCTTTTGCGGGAAGGGATGCAACGGCAAGCTGCCTAAACAGCTTCTGATCTTGCTCTCTGACAGCATTTCCAACCTGGTTCAGCCAGTCCGGCATCTCTCTTTGTTCGACTAAATCAGTGAGGATGATAGCGATTTGTTGAAGCTGTGAGGAGCTAAATCCAGCTGAAGTTATGCGCGCCAGTTGGTCTGCGTCGTAACTTGTTGGAACTTGAATCAAAACCTCGGCAATGGCTCGTTCCATGCGATCAATCTCCTCAGACTCAGCCTCGGGTTGTTGATCGAGATTCATTGACTGAACGGATTCTTTTTTATTGACCTTGCTCTGGTTTCCAATCATGGGCTCAATTTCAGAAACTTCGAGCGAAACCCAATCGGCGAGCTTACGCATGTATCCCATGCGCAAAGCAGGGTCTACAATTTCACTCACGACTGGAGCGGCCGCTCTGGCTGCCGCCACTCGGCTTTCAAGCTGAACTAAATCGAACTGGTCAATTCGGTGTCGAATAACAAATTCAAATAGAGGCCTTTTTTGATCAAGCATCGAAACTACTGCTGAATCACCCCGTTGTTGCCTGAGATCTGCTGGGTCTAATCCATCGGGCCCGGTCGCCACGAAGGTCAAAGCATTGAATTTTTCGCTATCTCCATAAACCCTGAGGGCTGCCTTGGTACCCGCGGCATCGGGGTCAAATGTGAAGATAACCTCTGCTGGTGAATCCCCAGAGCCCATTAGTAATCTATTCAAAACTTTGATGTGTTCTTCACCAAAAGCGGTTCCACAGGTTGCAACCGCAGTGTCAACTCCAGCTAGATGACAGGCCATAACGTCTGTATAGCCCTCAACCACGACCACTTGACGCTTTTTGGCAATTGCCTTTTTGGCCAAATCCAAACCGTAGAGCACTCTTGATTTGTGATAGGCGGGTGTTTCAGAGGTGTTTAGATACTTGGGTCCCTTGTCATCTTCATATAACTGCCTCGCTCCGAAACCCAAAACTTGATTATTTGCATCTCTAATTGGCCATACCAATCGACCTCGGAAACGGTCATAAACTCCTCTGTCGCCCTTGGAGACAAGTCCTGCGACCACCAACTCCTGCTCGCTAAAACCCTTGGCTTTGAGGTGGTCTAAAAGGTTTGACCACCCCTTGGGCGCATACCCAACCCCGAAAGAATGCATGGAATCAGTGTCGAAACCTCTAGAGATTAGAGTTTCTCTGGCAGTTTTTGCCTCTGCCGAGTCCAGTTGTTGCTGGAAATAATCACTCGATAGCTGATTCGCCTCCAAGGTTCGGGCTCGTGCCTGCACCTCACCGGTGTCGACATCGTCATAGTGCAATTGATAACCAAATTTGGCGGCAACTCTTTCAACTGATTCTGAAAAACTCAGAGATTCAATTTCTTGCAAAAACTTATAAACATCACCACCCGCTCCGCAACCGAAGCAGTGATAGTAGCCCTGGCCGTTTCGTACATTGAATGAGGGTGATTTTTCATCATGGAACGGACACAAACCCTTTAATGAACCAACACTTGCAGGTTTCAGTGAAACATAATCGCTAACAACATCGACCAAGTTTGCCTGAGCCTTCAAGTTTTCAATGTCTGATTGGCGAATCTTTCCAGCCAAACTAGACCTCCGTTCCTAAAATCTCTCGATGCAAAGCATGGGCGTGAGCATCAGTCATATTCGCCACACAATCCACAACCGCACGTTTTTTTGCCTCCGGGCTTTTTGCGTTATCGAAATAGTATTGGGTCACTCGGTCAAAGCCAATTCCACTGTCATAAATTGCATCGGCTAACTCAATTAGTAGCTCTCGTTGTGCTTGGTAGTAATACTGACGGTCATCACTGGTCATCAAAAAAGTTGCAACCAAGCCCTTCAGAACGGCAATTTCCTCGCTCACCTCGCTGGGGACAATCAGATTTTTCTTATAGCGATCATTTTGCAGCGCAATGTTTATATTGGCTTCATAGACTCTGGTGACGAAACTCCCAATTAGATCACTGGTGAGGTTTTTCAACTGGGCAAGGTTTTCTCGTGAGCCATCAAAGCCACTAATCCAAAATTCGTTTGATCGAATCCTTTGAATGGCTTGATATACATTTTCACGTTCTAATTTGGATTCAGACCAATCCAAGACACCGGTGATCAGTTGGTCGATGATGGAATCACCATTCAGGATTTCCACATCTATGAATTTCTCAACAATCGCATCTTCAAAATCGTGAACACTGTAGGCAACATCATCACTGAAATCCATAATCTCAGCCTCGATAACCTTCTCGCCTGAAGGGGCCTCAGCACGGGCCCACTGAAATACCTCCAGATCGTCCTCATAGACCCCAAACTTCACTCCGCCAGCAATATACCCACTGGCCTCAGAAAGCCTCCACGGATACTTGCTCACGGCGTCCAGGCTTGCTCTGGTGAGGTTCAAGCCTCGAGAAACTCCTTCGACAATGACTTTTTGCTCCAGCCTGGTGAGAATTCGAAAGGTCTGAGCGTTGCCTTCAAAACCACCAATGTCAGCCGCCCAAAAATTCAACGCACTTTCTCCATTGTGGCCAAATGGCGGGTGCCCTAAATCGTGAGACAAGCAGGCCATGTCAACTAGGTCGGCATCGATCCCTAGCATGATTGCTAATTCTCGGCCCACCTGGGCAACCTCAAGTGAATGCGTAAGCCTGGTTCTCGCAAAATCTCCACTCTCAGGAGACAAAACCTGTGTCTTAGCACTGAGTCTTCGTAACGCCGAACTGTGTAGCACTCTGGCTCTGTCTCTTGCAAACTCGGAGCGCTTGGATCTGGAAGAGTTTTGATTGACAAAACGCTCAGTTACAAATTCGGGGTACTGTTCCTGGTTCAAGCGCTATCCTCCCGAAACTGAAAGCTCAGCCTCCAGAAGTTCCTTGGAGTGTTGTTCACTAAGTTCTCTGCTGTCCAACCAGTTTTCGGGCAATACGCACTTCTTTTTTGCATTTCCCTGCCTGCCTCTTGGTCCTTCAGCTTCCTCGCCTGGATAAGGCAAGTCTCGCTCCAGCTTAGATAGGATTTCGTTCATTTGTTCAATACTCTCAACACGTGCTAGTTGAGATCTCAAATCGCCACCAACTGGATAACCCTTGAAATACCAAGCGACGTGCTTACGAATGTCACGACAGGCGTGACCTTCATTCTCAAAAAATTCAACTAATAAGCCTGCATGCTCCCGAAACGCATCAATGACCTCACCCAAATCGGGCTGCACCTTGTCAACTTTGACCGGCTTGTTTGGGTTTTCTAAATACTGGTCAATGGCTTGCTCTAGGTCTCTAAACAACCAGGGTCTGCCCAAGCAGCCCCTACCAACAACTATGCCGTCCACTCCGGTTTGGTGCATCATCTGAACCGCATCGGTTGCACTCCAGATATCGCCGTTGCCCAAAACTTGAACATCGGGAAGCGATTCTCTCAACTCAGCAATTGCCTGCCAGTCAGCTTTGCCGCTGTAATACTGAACCGCAGTTCTGCCGTGCAGTGCTATGGCCGCTGCTCCCGCATCTCTGGCAGCCTTTCCTGCGTCCAAGAAGGTCAGATGTTCGTCATCGATACCTTTTCGCATTTTTACGGTAACTGGAACATCCCCTGCACTTTTCACTGCCTGCTGCACGATTGCTTCAAACAAATCTTTTTTCCAGGGAAGAGCGGCACCACCGCCTTTTCTGGTGACCTTTGGCACGGGGCATCCGAAGTTCAGGTCGATGTGGTCTGCTCGGTCAGCCTCCAGCAACATCTCAATGGCCTGTCCGATGGTTTTAGGCTCAACTCCGTAAAGTTGAACGGAACGGATTTTTTCGCTGTTGTGGTGGCTTGCAAGTCGCCAAGATGTTGGGTTTTGCTCAACCAAGGCCCTGGATGTAACCATCTCCGCAACATATAGTCCTCCACCATAGTTTTGACAGAGTCTTCTAAAAGCTGTGTTGGTGATCCCCGCCATAGGTGCCAACACCACCGGCGTTTTTATCTTGTGCTGACCGTAGGTAAGCAATTAGACCAAGTTCTCCGCCAAGAAGTTCACAACCTGATCAAGCGCAACACGCTCCTGTTTCATGCTGTCACGCTCACGAATTGTCACAGCCTGGTCCTGCTCTGTTTCAAAATCAACAGTGATGCAAAAAGGTGTGCCAATTTCATCTTGACGACGATACCTGCGACCGATGGCAGCACTCTCGTCGTAGTCGATGTTCCAGATTTGTCTTAGCTTTTCTGCCAATTCTTTGGCAATTGGGGTCAATTGCTCGTTTTTACTTAGCGGCAACACTGCCGCTTTCACAGGTGCAAGCTTTGGATGAAGTTTCAAAACTGTTCTGGTGTCGGTTCCGCCCTTGGCGTTTGGAACCTCCTCTTCCCTGTATGCATCAACTAAAAATGCCATCAATGACCTTGTCAGCCCCGCCGCTGGCTCAATTACGAAGGGGGTCCAGCGTTCTCCCTCGTTTTGATCGAAGTAACTTAGGTCGACGCCAGAGTGTTCGCTGTGAGTTCCTAGGTCAAAATCAGTTCTATTGGCAACGCCTTCAAGTTCACCAAACTCTCCTCCAGCAAAACCAAATCGATATTCGATATCAACAGTTCTCTTGGAATAGTGGGAGAGCTTGTCCTGGGGATGTTCAAACAGCCTCAGGTTTTCAGGATCAATACCTAGATTCACATACCACTGAAAACGCTGTTCAATCCAATACTCGTGCCATTCCTCATCAGTTCCCGGCTTGACGAAAAACTCCATCTCCATTTGCTCAAACTCACGAGTTCTGAAAATAAAGTTCCCGGGGGTGATTTCGTTTCTAAAGCTTTTTCCCATCTGACCAATACCAAAAGGTGGTTTCATCCTGGCGGTGTTCAGAACATTATTGAAATTCACAAAAATACCCTGTGCGGTTTCGGGCCTAAGGTAATGCAATCCAGACTCATCCTCGACTGGCCCAAGGCTTGTCTTCAAAAGTCCGTTAAACATCTTCGGCTCGGTCCACGCCTCTTTTGTGCCGCAGTTTGGGCAAGCAATCTCGTCAATGGACTTCGGCTCCCTGCCCTTTTTCTCCTGGAAAGCCTCTTCCAGATGATCCGCACGATAGCGGCGATGGCAGCTGGTGCATTCAATCAACGGGTCGGTAAATTCTGAAACGTGACCACTGGCTTCCCAGACTGCTTTTGGCAAAATAATCGAGCTGTCCAGCCCAACCACATCTTCTCTGGAGCTAACCACAGAGCGCCACCACTCTCGCTTGATGGCTTCTTTCAACTCAACACCCAGTGGACCGTAATCCCATGCGGATCTGGAGCCCCCGTAAATCTCACCAGCCTGAAAAACAAACCCCCTGCGTTTTGCGAGGGAAATCACCTGGTCGAGTTTGGATTGCGGTGCCATTGGAGCCTTTCTTGCTATGAAGTTCTAGTTTAGCCCTGGGCCGGGGTATCTTTGGCGGACCCAAAACGCCTGTCTCGAGACTGAAACTCCGCCACTGCCTGCCAAAGTGTTTCTCTTGTGAAATCTGGCCAAAGTGTGGGACTAAATACCATCTCCGCATAACTTGATTGCCACGGTAAAAAATTGCTAATCCTTTGTTCACCGCTTGAGCGGATAAACAAATCAACATCGGGAAGTGAAGGTTGATACATCTCAGCCTGAAGTGTTTTTTCGGTGATTTTTTCTGGATTCAGATTCCCTGACATGACCTTCTGAGCAAGAGATTTGGAGGCTTCCACCAACTCCCCGCGACCTCCGTAGTTCACACACATGTTCAAAGTCATAGCATCAAGCTCTGCAGTCATCTGTTCAGATGACTTCAATTCACTAATGACACTTTTCCAAAGTTTCTTCTCAGAGCCTGACCAAACCACCTTGACATTCCAGTCGATTAGCTGATCCCTTCTTCGGCGCAACACATCACGGTTGAACCCCATTAAAAACTTCACCTCTTCTGGGTCTCTTTTCCAGTTCTCGGTTGAAAAGGCAAAGGCGCTAACCGCCTGCACGCCAATTTCCAAAGCACCACTAACAACCTCTAAAAGTGCCTGCTCCCCCGCTTTGTGACCCTCAATCCTGGAAAGCCCTCGCTGATTGGCCCAACGACCATTGCCATCCATAACAATTGCGATGTGCTTTGGCACCTTTTGAAACTGTGGTGCTGGCCTAGCTGGATCCTTAAAACTCATTTACTCTCCGTGATGTTCATGGATTTCAGTCCACGTTCCAAGTGCCACTGCATGAACGCTCGGGTAATTCCCTGAGCCTGCTCGGCTGAAAAACTATCAGCTTGCTCAACCTGAGCCCAATCCCCTGAGATTAGTGCGGAAAGCAAAATCATCGTTGCTGGGTTCAGCCTGGTTGCCTCTGCAGGAGCACAGTTTTCACAAACAGCACCTCCCACCTGTACCAAAAATCGCTCATGCGGACCCTCTGTCTGGCATCCGGAGCACTGTTCAAAACTGGGAGTCCAGCCAGATATAGCCAAAGCTCTCAGTTGATAGGCAACAGCAATTAGTTCTGGTTGGTGCTCCATTCGAGAAAGTGAACGAAGTGCCCCGGTTAGCAATTGGTAGTGCTGGGTGGTTGAGGTTTCCCTGGTTAGCCGTTCGGCGGTTTCCAAAATCCGGCTGCCTGCTATGTAGCTGTCATAATCAGCCACAATCTGCTTGCCGTAGCTGGCTATAGATTCCACCTGGGTAACCACATCCAGAGTTTTACCCTTATAGAACTGTGCCTCAACAGCCATAAACGGTTCAAGCCGAGCACCAATTTTTGAGCTAGTTTTCCTGACACCTTTGGCCACGGCTCTAATTTGCCCCGAGTCTTTAGACAGCAGGGTGATTATTCGGTCTGTCTCTCCGAGCTTATGGGTTCGTAAAACGATTCCCTCTTCTTTAAACTGTGGCACCCCAAAAGTATCCACCATTAGTGGAGATTTTCGCTGAAGCTATACCCGAAGGGCTCTATTCACTCCAGAAATCAGTGCTTTCAGGCTTGCGGTTGCAATATCACCATCAATGCCAACTCCCCAAAGAGAGTCGCCATTATCAACTCGAAGCTCAATATAAGCGGCAGCCTGTGCGTCACCGGAGGCGCTGAGCGTGTGCTCAACATAATCAAGCAGGTCGATTTCCAATCCCTTTGAGTTCAAGATTTGAATAAAAGCAGAGATTGGACCGTTGCCACTGCCCTTATCGCTACTGACCGAATCTCCGTCTCGAAGCTCAACATTGAGGTTGACCTCTCCACTCATGTCGCTTTCAGATGCAGTTCTCATCAACTCATACTTACCCCACTGGCTGTCTTTATCCTCGCTTGGTAGGTACTCATCGGTAAATGCATTCCAAAGTTGTTTGCTGGTGATTTCTCCACCGTTTGCATCAGCTAACTTTTGGATAGCCTGCGAGAACTCGATCTGCAATTTCCTTGGCAGATCGAGGTGATAATCACTTTTTAGAAGATACGCCACTCCGCCTTTTCCACTCTGGGAGTTCACGCGAATAATCGCCTCATAGCTTCGCTTCAAGTCATGCGGGTCAATAGGTAGGTAAGGGACTTCCCAATTCACGGTGTGCCTGGTGCCACCTTCGATTTCTGCAATTCTGTCCAGATCTTCCAAACCTTTTTTGATTGCATCCTGGTGGGATCCGCTGAAGGCTGTGAAAACCAAGTCGCCTCCGTAGGGGCTTCTTTCAGGAACTGGCATCTGGTTGCAGTACTCAACAGTTCTGCGAATTGCATCGATGTCGCCGAAGTTAATCATTGGATCAACACCTTGACTGAATAGATTCAATCCCAGCGTTACCAGGTCAACGTTTCCAGTTCGCTCACCATTGCCAAACAGGCATCCCTCAATTCTGTCCGCACCAGCCTGGTAACCAAGTTCGGCGGCTGCAACGGCAGTGCCACGATCATTGTGTGGGTGAAGCGACAAGATGATGCCCTCGCGTGGTTGAAGCTTTGAACTCATCCATTCAATGCTGTCTGCATAAACGTTGGGTGTTGTCATTTCCACGGTTGCGGGAAGATTGATAATCAATTGCTTTTCTTTTGTCGGCTTGATTACATCAGCCACAGCGTTACAGACCTCAACTGCATACTCCAACTCAGTTCCGGTGTAGCTCTCTGGGCTGTATTCGTAGAAGACCTCGGTTTCTGGAATGGTCTTTTCAAGTTCCAAACAATCCTTGGCTGCATCTGTTGCAATTTTCTTAATCTGGGCCTCATCGGCTTTGAACACAACTCTGCGCTGTAACACCGAAGTTGAGTTATAGAAGTGCACAATAGCTTTTTTGGCACCCTTGATGGATTCAAAAGTTCGCTCAATTAGTGGTCTTCTGGACTGGGTCAAAACTTGAATTGAGACATCATCCGGGATGCGATTTTCCTCAATTAGTTGTCTTACAAACTCGAAATCTGTTTGTGAAGCTGATGGAAACCCAACCTCGATTTCTTTGTAACCCATTTCGACTAAAAGCTGGAACATCTTTAGCTTTCGTTCTGGACTCATTGGGTCGATTAGGGCTTGATTTCCATCTCTAAGATCAACGGCACACCACCGGGGAGCCTTGTCGATTATCTTGTCTGGCCAGCTGCGACTTTCGACATTGACTTTGATTTGCTCATGAAAAGGTTTATACCTGTGAAAAGGCATGCCTGAAGGCTTTTGATTATTTTCCAATTTGTTTCTCCGTGCTTTTGATTTTTTTAGCGGCCGAAAGCCTCCGCGACGAGATGGGCCAGAGGATTAGGCCTCGTCGCGGCCGCTAAGTAGAAGCTGGAAAAGCATTGTCCAACGGTATCACTAAAACCCCAAGCGACCAAGTAGCTTTGGATCCTGCTGCCAGTCTTTCGAAACCCTGACGTGCAATTTCAATCTTGTTGGCTTGCCGGTTAGCTTTCGAATGTTTCGCTGCGACCGCTGTCTAATTTCTGAGAGGCGCTCCCCCTTGTTGCCAATGATGATTCCTTTTTGACTATCCCGCTCAACGTGAATTGATAGGTGAAGCTCATCATCGTTCCACTCATCCAAGGTAACGGCCAGCGAGTGTGGCAGTTCATTCTGCAAATGACCCAGAGCTGACTCCCGAACCTCTTCGCAAACTCTTTGTTCCATGCTTGATTCGGTAACTGTTTCCGCTGGATACAAAAGTGGAGACTCGGGCATCATCGAAACCGCTATGTCTGCCAAGAGATCTATCTGGTAATCACTTTTTGCACTCACCGGAACAATCTGTTCCCATTCCGCTAAATCAGCAAGTGCCATTAGCTGACTTGCCACTTTTTCTGGTCCAACTCGGTCGGTTTTGGTCACAATCGCAATTTTTTTGGATTTCGGAAAAGACTGCAGTTGCTCAATGATTCTTTTGTCTCCCGGACCGATTTCTTCATTAGCAGGACAACAAAAGCCAATCACATCCATGTCTGCCAACTCAGCCTGAACCAGGTCATTGAGCCTCTGTCCAAGAAGGGTCCTTGGCTTATGAAGTCCAGGCGTGTCAACGATGATTAGCTGACCATCGTCTGAGTTTCTAATTCCACGAATTGCTTTCCTGGTGGTTTGGGGCCTGTCCGAGGTAATTGCGATTTTTTCACCAACCAGCGCATTGGTGAGGGTGGATTTGCCGGTATTGGGTCTTCCAACAAAAGAGATAAACCCGGCCCTAGTCATCGATCCGCTTCACAACAATTGATCCCAGACGACCTTTTTTGACATCAACTCTTTCGGCAACAAAATCAAACCCGTAGGCCTGAACACGTTCACCACCAACCGGGAGTCGATCCAATAACTTAATGATCAGTCCAGCCACGGTGTCGACATCCTCATCTTCAATCTCAACCTCGAAGTATTCGCCAAAGGCAGAGAGATTTGTGCGGGGATTGACCCTGTAAAGATTCTCGCCCAACTGGGTAAGTTCTTGCTGCTCGCGATCGTATTCATCACTGATCTCGCCCACAAGCTCTTCAATCAGATCCTCCATGGTCACCATGCCAGCAATGCCACCGTATTCATCAATAATCAAAGCTAATTGAGTCTGGGTTGACTGCATCTGCTGCAGTAAATCGCTAACCGGCTTGCTCTCTGGAACAAACACTGCCTGTCTGGAGTTTTCTTCGGCCTTTTCAGAAACCAATTTTGCCGGATTTTCCAAAACAGTCTTGGCTATGTCTTTCAAAAACAAAACGCCTCGGATGTCGTCTGGACCATCTCCGGTGACCGGAAGTCTTGAGTGGCCACTGGACACAAAACCACTTAGAGCTTCTTCCAAATTATCCTCAGCATCAATTGTTCGCATGTCAATTCTCGGCACCATAACCTCGCGCACCACGGTCTGACCAAAATCCTCGATGCTTTGCAAAAACTCTTTTTCAAACTCTTCTGGGTCAGGGGCGTTGGGAAGTTGAAAAGATTTGAATAATTCGTTCCAGGCTTGATAAATCCTGGACAGAAATGAATCAACCCCCTGCGCGACGTTTCCGCCACTCAATTTAGAAGCAATGCCGTGAGAAATGAAGAGTGTCAAGCTGATGATTCCAAGTGAGACAACTACTGACCAACCGGAGATGTATATCTCCAAACCCAATGTCAGTAATGCCCCCGAGATTGCCAAAAGCATCATGCGAAGGTAGATGGCGTTGTCTTGAACCTTTTCAGTCACGCGCTGCTGAGCCTCAGCGACAGTTAGAAAAAAGGCAATCACTAGAGGTATAACTGCACTAATCGCAATCAACTGAGCTCCTCGGCTTGAAATGAATCCAGCAACTCTCGTTGCAATCCAAACATTTCGTTTTCCTGCTCTTGATCCTCGTGATCAAAGCCCAGAAGATGCAAAAGACCATGGGTTGCCAACAACATCACTTCATCAATTTCTGCATGACCCGCAGCATCCGCTTGCAAACGCGCAACCTGGGGACAAATCACAATGTCGCCCAACACGCCCTCCGCATTTGGGTCGCCAGGTCGCAGTTCATCCATTGGAAAACTCAGAACATCGGTTGGTCCTGGCTCATCCATCCATTTGATGTGGAGCTGCTCCATCGCATCCTCATTCACAAACATCACAGAAAGCTCTGTTCTGGGGCTAAGTTTCAGTCTTGTGAAATGGTGCCCAAGCATGGCAACAATTCTTTCGGATTCAACATCGAATTCCGATTCGTTGGTTAGCTCAATGCTCATCTTGGGCCTCGTAGGCATTAACAATTCTGGTCACTAGCTCATGTCTAACAACATCACCACTGGTTAGCTTGGCAACGTGCAAATCCTCAACTTCTGAAAGAATCTTTACAGCCGATGCCAAACCACTTTTACCACCTGGCAGATCAACCTGGGTGGTGTCACCGGTGATGATCATTTTTGAGTTGAAGCCAAGCCTGGTCAAAAACATCTTCATCTGTTCTTGGGTGGTGTTCTGAGCCTCATCCAAAATCACGAAAGCGTCATTCAGAGTTCTTCCTCGCATATATGCAAGCGGGGCAACCTCAACCACGCCACTTTCTAAAAACCTTGCCAGGGAATCTGCCGGCAGCATCTCCTGCAGCGCATCAAACAGAGGCCTTAGGTAGGGGTCGATTTTTTCAGAAAGTGTTCCTGGCAGGTAACCAAGCCGTTCGCCCGCCTCAACAGCTGGACGCGTGAGTATGATTCTGCTGCATTTTTTGTTTTGCAAAGCCTCAACGGCTTTTGCCATAGCCAAATAGGTTTTACCGGTTCCGGCAGGTCCCAATCCAAACACCACGGTGTGGTCATCAATCGCCTTCAGGTATTTCACCTGTCCGGCGGTTTTGGCCCGAATTCGTTTTTCGCCAGCTGAGATATAGCTTCCAGAAAAACCCTCGACGGTGTCATCTGTTAGCTGTGAAATTTCTATTACATCTCGACTAGAAACTGAGTCACCCCTGGCGATTAGTTTTTCCAATTGGTCAACCACTCGTCTTAGTTGATTGCTTCTTTGGTCCTCCCCTTGGACTGTCCAAACTGAGCCACGAAGCAAAATGTCCAAATCGGAAAATTGACTCTCGAGCTCTCTCAGATGCGAATCGTTTGGCCCAACAAGCTGTCCTATGAATGCGGGGTCGGTTTCAAAAACAACTTCGCTCAACTAGCTCCCTGGCTCAAGATGTGACCGTGGGCGTGGAAAACAGTCTGTCCCGCCTCTTCTCCGGTATTGAATAAAAACTTGAAGTGCCCATTGGTGTGCTGTTCACTAACTTCACGCATGAGACTCATGACGGCATCCATTGATTCCGAGTCTTGAGATAGCTCCGAGATGTTTTTGGAATGAGCCCTGGGCACCACTAAAAGATGCACGGGAGCTTCTGGGTTTATATCTCTAAACGCAATAGCCCCATCATTTTCACCAACTCGATCGCTGGGTATTTCACCCTCAACAATCTTGCAAAAAATACAGTCGCTCAAATTTCCTCCACCACAATACTAACCCCAGCCAAGCTTGGTTCTAATGGTCGATATTGCCGCTGGGGCGGCTGTAGAGGTCCTCAAAACAGCTGAGCCTAGAGATGCAGTGACGGCTCCCCTTTGAATCAGCCTTTCGGTTTCAGATTCGGAGATACCCCCCTCTGGGCCAATAACGAGCGTAATTTCTTGACCCAACTCAATCTCCGCCAGAGGGTTCTCTGCATCTGGATCCAAAACAATCATTTGTCCATGAAACTCAAACTCACAATCGCTGGTGAAGGCATTGATTGCTGGAAGCCAAGCCTGATGCGACTGTTTCATTGCCTCAGCGGCGATTTGCTGCCATCGAGTCGAGCCCTTATCTGCTTTTTTACTATCCCAACGAACGACTGACCGCTTCGCCTGCCAAGGGGTGAAACTTGCAGCACCCAACTCAGTCGAAGTCTGGACAGCAAGCTCGTCTCTGTCTCCCTTGGCCAAAGCCTGAACAACGTGAATTATCGGACTAACCCTGGGCTGACTCCAGCGATCGCCGATAACCACCGTCTCACCTTGAAGCTCTCCAATTGCTAGGTTTCCAACCCCATCTGTCAACCTCAGCTGATCGCCTTCGCTCAACCGCAATGACTTAGTTGCATGAGCGAGCTCTTTGGGGTCAAGCTCTAATGCTTCCCCGTCTAAGGTACTGACTGTGAACTGGTGCATTATTTTTTGCCGAAACCAAAGCCTTGGCGACGCTGAGCCAGTCCGGCCTTGTCGCCCCCAATCTCACTCAGCTTTTGGAATAGCTCTTTTTGTTTTCTATCCAATTTGCTAGGAATCGAAACATAAAACTCCAAAACCAGATTTCCCCGACCGTTCCCTCGCAATTTGTTTGCCCCCAAGGATTTCAAGTTAATCTTGTCTCCCGTCTGGGTGCCTGCTTTTACACTGACGGTTTGTGGGCCATCAAAAGTTTCAATTTCAACCTCAGCCCCTAGTGCCGCATCTGTGAAGGGCACTTCAAATCTTGCCGTTAGATCATCGCCGTCTCTGGAGAAAACGGGGTGTGGATCGATGCTTACCTCTAAATACAAATCCCCGGCAGGACCTCCAGCAAAACCAACCTCTCCCTCACCCGGGAGGTGGAGTCGCATTCCGTCCTGAACTCCGGCAGGTATGTCCAAACTCAGCTCCCGGTTTTCACGGATTCTTCCCTGAGCCCTGCAGGTCTGGCAGGGATGAGGAATTACCTCACCGGTCCCCTTGCAGGAACCGCAGGGTTGCGAGGTCACCATCGTTCCCATGAATGACTGAACCTGACGAGAAATACTTCCGCTTCCCTTGCAGATATCACACACCTCAACCTTTGTTCCCGGCTGAGCGCAACTACCCTCACATGTTGGGCATAAAACTGCGGTGGCAATTGTCATTGTTTTGCTGGCACCGAAGATTGCTTCTTTCAAATCCAAATCGACTCGAAGCAGTGCATCCTGTCCTCTCTGCTGTCGAGAACGAGGGCCTCGCTGGCCACCGCCACCGAAGAATGTTTCAAAGATGTCGCCCAAACCAACACCCTGATCGCCACCCCGGTCATATTTCTGTCGTTCCTGGGGATCTGCCAATACCTCGTATGCGTGGGTTACTGCCTTAAATCGCTCTTGCGCCTCGGGATCAGGATTAATGTCCGGGTGCAGCTCCCTTGCCAGCTTGCGATAGGCCTTTTTGATTTCCTCCGTGGTCGCGTTTTCGCTTACGCCCAAAACCTCGTAGTAATCGCTCAATTAATTTCCGTTCAATGATTTGGTTAGGTAACGAGCAACAGCTCTCAGTGAAGCAATGTTCCCCTGGTAATTCATTCGGGTCGGACCCAAAACTCCCACCCTAGCCGAACCATCACCATCGCCATATTCGCCAATCAAAACACTCGCTCCCTCTAAAGAAGCAAAGTTATTGTCGCTTCCAATGGATATGCCCAAGCCATCGCGCTCCAATTCAATCTCTCGTAATAGCTTCAAAAGCACCACCTGCTCTTCCATCATCTCCAGCAATGGCGCAAACCCATCAAAATCAGCCTCGGTTCTAACCAGGTTGGCAGCGCCGCTAACCGCCACCTTTTCCTGTCTGTTTTCATTCACAAGACCATCCAGGGTGGCAATGATTGGCTTTATGGCCAATTGAGCAGCTTCTGAGAGCTCAAGCTGTAAGTCTTTGCTTTTTGAACTAACTTCACTCAGTGGCTGGCCAGATAGTTGTCCATTCAACCTGCCCCGAAGATCCTGCAATAGCTCATCGGAAATTGCTGATTCCAAAATGGCAACCTCTTGCTGGATTTGACCCGAACTGGAGATCAGCATCACTAAACATCTGGATTCGCTGATTGCAATCAGCTCCACGTGACGCACATAACTGCCACCAAAGGAGGGGTATGAAATCAGGGCTAAGGAGTTGGTCAGCTGGCTGAGTGTTTTTGCACTCTGCTGCAACATTTCTTCCAGGGAAAGCCTTTTATCTAAAAATGATTCGATGGCTTTTTTCTCAGGATTAGAAACTGTACTCAGGTTTCTGATCTGCTCAACAAACAAGCGGTAGCCCTTGTCTGTTGGAATTCGTCCGCTGGAAGTGTGGGGTGCAACAATCAGCTCTTCCTCTTCCAAAACCGCCATGTCGTTTCGAATGGTTGCCGCACTTACCCCCAAAGGATGCCTGTCCAAAAGTGATTTTGAGCCAACCGGTTGATTGGTCTGCACGTAGTCTTCAACAATTGCCCGCAAAACCTCTAGCGATCTTTCAGGAATCATCTTGGCACTCTCCAATCTCGAGTGCCAATTCTAATCAAATCAAACCTAATTGAGAAGATTTAGCACCACCCGATCAGCCATTTGCCTGCCCTTCAGGGTCAAGCTGTAACTGCCGTTTAATTCCTCAAGGTACCCAAAATCCAGCTGTTGCTGCACCAGTTCAGGTTTTACATCCAAAGCATCAAGCAATGATTTTTGCAACCCACCACGCATCCTGATTTCTAGCAAGAGCCTTTCCTCCAGGTGCTGACGCTCGGTGATTTTTTCATAACCGTGAATGGGCAAATCGCCTTCAGATGATTTTGAATAGGCGGCTGGGTGTTTTTTGTTCCACCAACGAGTGTCGCCCATAAAGGAGTGAGCACCAGGACCAAAGCCCCACCAGTAGTTAGAACTCCAATAAGCGCGGTTATGCCAAGAGATTGCCTGCTCGGAGCGGCTGAAATTACTCAGTTCGTACCAATCCAGCCCGGCTTGCTTGGTCTTTGCGTCTAAAAGCTCATATTTAGCGGCCATCAGATCCTCATCTGGCATCTCCAAAATGCCTTTTGAAACCTGCCTCTCAAGCTTTGTTCCACGCTCAACAATCAGGGCATATGCACTCAGGTGATCTGGCTCTAGAGAAAGAGTTTTTTCAACTGTTTGCTGCCAGCTCTGAAGAGTTTCCCCCGGTGCTCCGTAAATCAAATCGATAGACACCATTAGTCCGGCCTGCTTAGCCTGAGAAACGGCTTTGCTGACATTTTCAGTGTCATGAGTTCTGTCCAAGACCCTCAAGACCTCAGGGTCAAAACTTTGAGCACCAATGCTGACTCGGTTTATGCCCAATTCAAATAGCCCTTGCATGTATTCAAGGTCAACACTGTCTGGGTTTAGCTCTAAGGTCATGTCAGCACCTGGCTTTATGCCGTAATGGTTTTTCAGGCTTGAAAGCAAAGCCTCAATCTGATCTAGGGAGAAAAGGCTTGGGGTGCCTCCTCCAAAAAACACAGTAGAAAATGGCTTGGTATCAATCTTTGCCTGCTCTAAGACTGACCTCGATTGCTCAATCTCGCTGATCAGTGGCTGGTGAAACTCAGTTCTGGCGACACCCTGAACCTCGGTTGAGGTGTAGGTGTTGTAATCGCAATAACCGCATCGAACATCACAAAAAGGTATGTGCACGTAGGCATGCCAGGTTTTATCGCTAACAGCATCTGGGGAAACTGGAAAAGATCCACCCCACTCAATACCCTGCGGTAAAACTCCAGGCATTATTGGTTTTTCTTATCCACTTTGCTCGGGTCTGAGCCAAGGGCTGCAATGAATGCCTCTTGCGGAACCTCGACTCGTCCAACCATCTTCATTCGGCGCTTACCCTCTTTTTGCTTTTCCAAAAGCTTTCGCTTTCGAGTGATGTCTCCTCCGTAGCATTTGGCCAAAACATCTTTTCGCACAGCCCGGACTGACTCTCTGGCAATGATCCGAGAGCCAACCGCTGCCTGAATTGGGACCTCAAACTGCTGCCTTGGAATCAACTCTTTTAGTTTCCCAGTGACGCTAACTCCGTGTGAGTAGGCCTTGTCCTTGTGGACGATGGCACTGAATGCATCAACCTGCTCTCCTTGCAGCAACAGATCAACCTTGACCAGGTCACTCGCTTGCAGGCCTGATTCTTCATAATCAAGAGACGCATACCCCTGGGTCTTGCTTTTCAGTTGGTCGAAGAAATCAAAAACGATCTCAGCAAGTGGCAACTGATATCTCAGTTGCACGCGATCTTCGCTCAAATACTGCATGTCAATCATCGTTCCGCGCCTAGTTTGGCAAAGCTCAATGATTGTCCCCACATAGTCTTTGGGGCTAAGAATTGTTGCGTTCACTACAGGTTCGAGCACCTGCTTTATTTTCCCCACCGGGTACTCACTTGGGTTGGTAACGCGGTGTTCTGAGCCATCTTCCATGGTCACTTCGTAAACCACTGAGGGGCTGGTTGCAATCAGGCTGATATCAAATTCACGCTCTAGCCGCTCTGTGATGATTTCTAGGTGTAAAAGTCCTAAAAACCCACAGCGAAAACCAAAACCAAGTGCCACTGATGTCTCTGGCTCATAAACCAATGCGGCATCACTGAGGCGCAGTTTATCCAAGGCCTCTCTGAGGGCAGGATAGTCACCACCATCAATTGGATAGATTCCGCTGAAAACCATCGGCCTTGGCTCAACATAGCCCTTCAAAGAGTCGGTAGCGGTGTTCTCCTTGCTGGTAACCGTGTCACCAACCTTGGACTGCCTAACGTCTTTCACGCCCGTAATCAGATAACCAACCTCGCCAGCAGACAATGCTTTGGTTGGGGTGGGTTCTGGAGAACTAACTCCGATTTCTAACAACTCGTGCACTGCATCAGTTGACATCATCTTAATTTTTTCGCGCGATGACAAGGTGCCATCAATCATTCGAACGTAGGTGATTACACCTCTGTAGGCGTCATAAACACTGTCAAAAATCATTGCTCGCGGAGCCGCCTCTAACTCACCGGTTGGAGGCGGAATCAGCTCTACAATTCGGTCCAACAGTTCTGGAACACCCTTACCGGTCTTGCCTGAAACCTGCAAGATGTCCTCTGGGTCACAACCGATGAGACCCGCAATTTCATCTGCGTATTTTTCTGGTTGCGCTGCGGGAAGATCAATCTTGTTTAACACCGGGATAATTTCTAGATCATTTTCCATTGCAAGGTAAAGATTCGCTAGCGTCTGAGCCTCGATGCCCTGGGCTGCATCCACCAGCAAGATTGCACCCTCGCAGGCCGCTAGAGATCTTGAAACCTCGTAACTGAAGTCAACGTGACCTGGGGTGTCAATCATGTTCAGCACATAGTCCTCGTCGGCAATCTTCCAAGGCATGCGAACAGCTTGGGATTTGATGGTAATCCCTCGTTCGCGCTCTAGATCCATGCGGTCTAAATACTGATCGCGCATCTGTCGATCATTTACGATTCCGGTCAGTTGAAGCATGCGATCGGCCAAAGTTGACTTGCCGTGGTCGATGTGGGCAATGATGCAAAAGTTTCTAAGCTTGGGTGCTGGAGAGTCCACTTAAATCATTGACCTGTCTGTGAGTTTCAAAGCATTATTCTCGCATAGTTATCTTGTAACTCTTGAGTTTGCTTACCGCTTGCTGGTAGTCTTTTCCTTTGTCCAAAGACAGACAGAGATTTAGAAAGATACTAATGGCAAACATTAAGTCCAAAATCAAGCGTATTGGCACCAACCGCAAGGCTGAAGAGCGTAACAAGGCTGTTCGCAGTGAAATGAAGTCAGCTATTCGCGCTGCACGCGAGGCAATCACCGCAGGCGACAAGACGGCTGCGGAGCAGCACGTGAAGCTTGCAAGCAAGAAACTGGACAAAGCTGTTAGCAAAGGCGTGATTCACAAAAATCAGGCTGCAAACAAAAAAAGCGCAATCGCCTCAAGACTTGCAAAACTTAGCTAGTTTTTGAACTAACCGCTATTAGCAACTGCTCCAAATCATATTCAGGGTGACGTGAACCACCCTTAACCATTTCATCGGTTGAGGCAATCAGCCCAACCAGATCTTCTAAAGAACTCTCACTCCAGCCGGCGAGCTCGCCCTTGAGCTTTCGAAGCTGCCAGTCCGCCATTCCTATGTCGCTCGCGGAGGCTGCTGGATTAGAAATCAACTTCGCCAGCTGTCTAGCCTTCATGGCTACCGTCGCCACCAGTGGCACGGGGTCAATGCCGGTGTCCAAAGCGTTTCTCAATAGCTTCAAAGCTGTTTGCATATCTCCTGCGAAGGCCGCATCAACCACCCGGAACGCCGTTGTTTGCTCACGCCCGCCAAACAAAGCATCAACCGTCTCAAAGTCAATATCAGCCTGTTCTGAATTGGCCAACTGGGAACAAGCTGCTCCAAGCTCGGCCAAATCATTTGAAAATGTCTGGGCCAGAAGGCGCTGCGCATCAGCCGCGATGGTTTTTTGGAAGTCTCGAAATTCGGCCTGAATAAATCCGAGCTTGTCTGAATCACGTTTTAGATCTTCACAATCAATTTGCTGTGCTTTGGATTTGGCCAAATCCCTGTTCACCGCAGCCGCTCCCTTTACTCTCACCAGTACGAATGTGAGCTCAATCGGTTCTTTGCTGAATTTCTGCAGATCTTCGACAAGTGCTTTATTTGGAGATTGGACATAAATCAATCTCGGCTCTGCAAATAAAGAAGGACTGGCCAGATTGAAAAGCTGCCCTGGCTGATAGGCGTCAACAATCAGATGCTGCTCAAACTGGGGGTGTTCTTGCGATAGCAACTTGCGAATTTTCTCAAAGCCTCGATCCGCTAGATAGTCATTCGCACCCATCAATAGACTCAGCGGCTCTAGCTGAGCTGAACGAAACGAGATTTTTGCCACCATCAAAGTTTACCCGTGGCAAGTAATTTCAACCCCTCCTTGGTGTCAATGCCGATCATTCCCTGGGTGTCAGTTCTCGCCACGTTGCTCCCCAATGATTTCAACTTTTTAATCAAATCAGGATTTGGGTGGCCATAGTTATTCTCGCCAACAGAAATTATTGACAGCTCCGGCGCCAAGGCTTCGTGGAAGCGCTCACTCTGATCAGCACTTCCGTGATGGCTAACTTTCAAAACAAGAGGTTTCTTCGGATTCACCCTGCCCGACAGACCTTCTGACAAAATCCGTTCCTGACCATCAGCGCCGATATCACCCGTTGCAAGCAACTGAAGCTTTGGTAATTGAATTAAGGCAACCAAGGACGCTTCATTGGCATCGGAGGCCTCTCTGGCCGAGGCTGTTGGTGAAAAAATTTCCCAAAAGCCATTGCCAAAATCACCACTCATCCCCCGAGAGGCAACCTTCATGGTTACGTTTCTATCCTGCATAAAGTCTCTAACTCGATCAACGGCCTCTCTTTGGTCATTGAAGCCTGAGACCAAAACCTTGCCAATTAAGACCTGCTCAAGCCCTTCAATTCCTCCCACGTGGTCAAAATCAAAATGGCTGAGCATTAGCACGTCAATTTTTTGAACCCGATTTGAACGCAGGCAACTCGCAATCAAGCCAGGGTCTCTGCCAACATCTATCAGCATGGTTTTTTCATTGGATCTAATTAGCAGAGCATCTCCCTGGCCAACATCGCAGTTGACCACTTGTGGTTGCTGGTCGACGAATTGATAAACACGAAGCTGTCTTTCAAGGTAACCAGCGACCGAACCGATTACTAAAACAATGATTGTTACAACCGAAAGAGTTTTATATCTCTCACTCAATACAGCAAGAGATATAGCAAAGGCCAAAACAACAGCCAATGTAATTCCAGAGAAGTCATTCGGCCACGGCAAGGTTGACTGAGGCAAGGGGGCAAGTGTGTTGGCGACTCTGGCTATCCACCATGTTCCAAAGCTTGCGATAAAGCTGAGACCCGAGCTTATAACTGGCAATACCGGGGATAAAAACACCGCAGTTATCCCAAGAACGGTAACTGGAGCGACCACTGGCTCGCTCAGAAGATTCGCGATCACTCCAAACACTGGAAGCTCCGGTTGCAACATAAGCATCACCGGAATGCAATAAAGCTGAGCGGAAAAACTAACTGAGAGCCCGACCGCTAAGAGTTTGGGAAGTTTATGCAGTTTTTGATAGATCGCTGGGGCTAAAACCAGAATTCCCAAAGTTGAAAAAACACTGAGGGCAAATGCAAAGTCAATACACAGCCAAGGATCGAAGACCAAAAGAATAATCATTGAAAGCGCTAGTGCTCTCAAGGGTCTCACTCCGCGCCCCAGCCACATGGCAATAATCACGGTAGCTGCCATAAACCCAGCCCGTAGAACGCTGGGGTCAAAACCAACCACCAAAACATAAATCACGAGTGATGCCAGTGCCGCCACAAACCTCGTTCGCCTTCGAACCTTCAAAAGCCCCAAACCAAAATAAACACTGGCCAAAACAATGGCGCAGTTGGCTCCACTCACCGCTACCAGGTGAGTGAGGGCCACTTTGCGCATGTTTTCGCTGGTTTGCTCAGATAGAAGCGTTCTCTCCCCCACCGCTAACCCCGCAACCAACGCAGTGCTGTCCTGATCTAAGCCAGCGAGGGTGTTTAGAAAACTTGAACGGATTCCACCAATCACAGACTGCAAATTGGCGGGTTTGGAGATTAATACCGAAGGTTCAACCTCAGATGCGATGAAATTAGCCCTGCCCTTTTGCCAATTAGGCTCCAAGGCTAGTTTTGCTGAATAGATTTCACCCCATCGATAATCACCATTTTCACCAACTAAAGAACCAAGTGTTGAAGAAAATTCACTTGATTCGAACACCACCCAGGTTCTGAATCGATCGCCATAGGGTTGACTGTCAGATTCAACCCTGAATTCGCCCTCTAAAACCAGGCGATTTTCAATCATTGAAAACTCAGAATCATCAACGGCATTGAAAACCTGCAAGGTTGAGGCGGTTAGACCAATGACCGAAACCAGAATGGCGAAGCTGAGAAGTCTGCGCTCATGAAATACGACTACGATTATTGCTAACACGAAACCGATTACCCCAATTACCGGTGAAACTGTCAGTTCAATGATTCTGGCAAGCCAAATGCCCGCACTCAGAGCAATCAAAGCCGAATCATGTCCCTTATGTTTTCCAACATCTTTGACCCAATGCCATTGACTTCAACCAACTGTTCTACAGACCGAAATCGGCCAATTTTTTCTCGGTGGTCGATTATTTTTGCAGCAATCGAAGGGCCGACCCCGGGCAACTCATCCAGCTGTTCGATGGATCCCTCGTTGATGCTGATTTTTGAGTCTTGAATCTCTATAAATTCTTGAACCGAGGTAACAATCAGCTGCTCACCATCAACCAGGACTCGGGCTAGATTCACACTTTGCGTACTAGCGCTCTCACTAAAACCACCAGCGAGCTCAATGACATCACTAACCCTGCTACCAAGTTCTAATTCATATAACCCCGGGCTCACAACCTCACCGACAACGTGGATGCTGATTACTGAAGATGAAACTGTCTCTACAGAAGTTGCCGGTTCCAGGATTTCCTGTGAATCCATCCTTGGCCAAAGTATCCAGCCAATGAGAATTGCGGCCAAGCCAAAAAGGGCAAGCTTGAATTTACTGGTGGTGGCAATTAGTTGCTTGGCTTTTTCATATAAATCCACAGAAAAAAGCTAGCCCAGCGACTAAGCAAGAAAACTGCTTGAAGCTATTTGTGGAAAACTACGCTGATTATGAGTTTCTAACTGCAATGTTTACAAGCTTTGGCGACTTAACAATGACCTTCACAATTTCGCCGTCTCCAATAGCCCTCTGAACATTTTCACTAGAGCGCGCAAGCTGTTCTAAATGCTCATCCGAAATAGATGAGGAAACCTCAAATTTGTCCCTGAGCTTTCCATTCACCTGTGCAACTGCAACCACAGTGTCTTTCACCAGAAGTTCTGGCTCAACATCACGCAATCCTGCAAGTGCTACCGGTGTTTCAAAACCAAGAGTGTGCCACATATCCTCAGCAACATAGGGGGCAAACAAACTCAAACCCTTGGTAAGCTCCTCAGCGCCCTCGCGAACTGCGGGGTTGGAAGCACCTGTGCCAGAATCAATTGCCTTACGCAAAGCGTTCACTAGCTCCATGGTCTTGGCGACCGCAACATTGAATTTGAAATTCTCAACGCTGGTTCCGAATTCATTCAAGAAGGTGTGCGTTGCTACTCGAACATCGAGATCGGGCTCTCCAGACTGTTCAACACTGACAACGTCTTGAACAACCCTCCAGGCTCTGGCCAAGAATTTGCTGGAAGCCTGTGGAGAAACATCTTTCCAGTCAATGTCATCCTCGGGAGGTCCTGCGAAACTCATGGTCAAACGAATCGCGTCAACACCGTGGTCTTCAAGCTGATCGCCAAGTTTCACTAGGTTTCCTCTGGATTTACTCATTGCCGAGCCATCCATGAGCACCATTCCCTGATTTAGCAACCTGGTAAATGGTTCCTCAAAATCAACCATTCCCATATCGAATAAAACCTTAGTGAAAAAGCGTGCATACAAAAGGTGCAAAATCGCGTGGGTCACCCCACCGACGTATTGATCCACCGCGCCCCATTCGCCCAACTCGCTCTGGTCAAAGGCGAATTCCTCGCTGTTGGGAGACATAAACCTTAAGAAATACCAACTGGAGTCCACGAAGGTGTCCATGGTGTCTGTGTCGCGCTTGGCTTTTCCTCCACACTTGGGGCAATCAACGTTGACCCAGTCCTCGGCTCCGCCCAATGGCGATGTTCCCTTGGGTGACAAATCCAGACCCTTGCTGTTCGGAAGTTCCACTGGCAACTGATCCTGCTCTACTGGCACCTCGCCGCAACTTGGGCAGTGAATGATTGGAATGGGTGTTCCCCAATAGCGCTGGCGAGAAATCAGCCAATCGCGCAACCTAAAGGTTTTATCGCTATCACCGGTTCCACGCTCTCTGAGAATCTCAACTGCTTTTTCAATAGCCTGCTCTTTGTTCAAGCCATTGAGTGCTCCGGAGTTGATGAGCTTGCCGTCTCCGGCAGTTGCGATTTTAGAAACGGCTGGATCCTCTTCGCCAGTGTCAACGACAGTGTTGATTGGCAAATCAAACTTCACCGCAAACTCCATGTCACGCTCGTCGTGAGCTGGAACCGCCATGATTGCACCGGTTCCATAGTCAGCCAGCACGTAATCGCTGGCCCACATAGGCAATCGCTCGCCATTGAGAGGATTGATTGCATAACGGTCAAGGAAAACACCTGTTTTTTCTCTGTCGGTAGCTAGTCGGTCAATATCGCTAGTTTTCTTTACCGAATTTAGATACTTATCAAACGTTCTCTTTGTCTCTTCGCTTGCACCCTCCGCAAGCTCTGCCGCTAGCTCGCTATCCGCTGCCACAACCATGAAGGTTGCCCCGTACAGGGTGTCGGGACGGGTGGTGAAAATTTCAATTGGCTGCTCACGGTTTTCAACCTCGAACTGAACCTTTGCACCGTAGCTCCGACCAATCCAGTTGCGCTGCATTGATAGAACCTTTGAAGGCCAATTGCCCTCTAGTCCATCAAGGTCATCCAGCAACCGGTCCGCGTAGTCGGTTACCTTGAAATACCACTGGGTGAGAGCTTTTTTGGTTACTTCCGTGTCGCAACGCTCACATAAACCAGCGACCACCTGCTCATTCGCTAGAACTGTTTGGCAGGATGGGCACCAGTTGACGTTGGAGTTTTTGCGATAGGCCAGCCCTTTTTTATAAAACTCTAAAAACAACCACTGGTTCCAGCGGTAATAAATTGGATCGCAGGTTCGCAAAACCCGGTTCCAGTCAAAGCTGCAGGCATAGTGCTCCATGGACTTACGTTGCTGATCGATGTTGTCATATGTCCACTGCCTGGGGTCTAAACCTCGCTTAATGGCCGCGTTTTCTGCAGGCAGACCAAAGGCATCCCAGCCAATTGGATGTAAAACGTTGTAGCCTCGCTGAACCCAGTAGCGAGCAATCACATCCCCCAGCGCATAAGCCTCGGCGTGACCCATGTGCAGGTCACCACTTGGGTATGGAAACATGTCCAAGACATACTTTTTAGGCCTTGGATCATCTTTATCGCCACTGTCAAAAGGTTGTTCCTGTTGCCAATATGGAAGCCACTTGGCTTGGATCTTTTGAAAATCGTATTCTGTCTGGGTCAATCTAACCTCTGCCGTTCAACCTCTAAAGGTTACCAACTTACCGAGCCTCCGATGGCCTCAACTAAAGCTTTTGCTTTCAATTGCATTTCCAAATACTCCCGTTTTGGATCACTCCCCCAGGTAATTCCTCCGCCAACTCCGATGGAAAACTCATTATCGGTTTGAACCAAGCTCCGAATGGTCATGGCCAATTCACTGTCTCCGTTATTCGCAATCCATCCAAATGCTCCCGAATATAAACCTCTGGCGGAGGATTCCGCCGAAGCCAAAAAGCTCACCGCTGAGTGTTTTGGAGCACCGGTCATTGAACCTGCCGGGAACAGGCTGGCAATAGCCTCAATGGTTGATTTGCCATGGGCTAGGCGGGCTTTGACCGTGGAAACTAACTGATGAACACTGCTGAAGCTTTGAAGTTCAAAAAGTTTTTCGGTAATCACCGAATCAATTTCTGCAATTCGAGTGAAGTCGTTTCTAACTAAATCAACAATCATGAGATTCTCTGCAAGCTCTTTTTCATTGGCAAGCAGTTCATTGGATATCTTCAAATCTTCAGTTTCATCATTTGACCTGGGTCTAGTTCCTTTTATTGGCGAGGAACGCATTTCGGATTTATTTGATTGGAAAAATAGCTCTGGTGAGATTGAAATCAACTGAGTTGATCCAAAGTTGATAAGTGATGCAAAGGGCGAGGGGTGCTGTTTTTTCAACTTATAAAAAACATTGATTGGATCTGTTTTTAATCGACCACGAAGCTGGGTGGTCAGACACAGCTGGTAACTCTCGCCATTTTTGATTTGGGCTTGGCAATCCAATACAGACTGCAAATAATCCCGCTCATTGCTAAGCACAGAGAGTTTTGTTTTTATATCCCCACTAACCATCAACGATTCACCGCCGGTGAGGGCGATTCTGAGAAAAACAGAGTGCTTCCAATTGTCAAAATCCTGCTCGGAAGGAAAATCTCCAATTAACCAGCAGGCTTTCTCGTTGTGTCCGAAAACCATTGCCCGATCGACTCGAATGCCTAAAGATTCTCCGCCGTCGCCAATGCCCATTTGAGCTAGGCCCATTTCGTAATTCAAAGCCACGACCAGGCCGGGACGAAAACTAAACGGGAGGTCTAGGTCATCGGTTGGGGTGTTGAGTTCTAATTCAGAAAAGCCAGAAAAGCTAAAGGATTCTCCAGATCCAATAATGGAATATGGCTCAGAGTTTTGCCGTCTGTCAAAATAAAAACTAGTTCCTAATTTTGAATACAGGGAAAGGTAAACGTCGTCTGGGTTGTACCACCAGTTAGTTAACTTCTCCGTAAACAGCATTTTTGATATCCCTAGCCTCGTAGTCTAGAGCTAGGAAGAGAGGATTCGGCCGTGGGCGTTGAAGGTGATTTCCTAGTCTTTGACTCAGGAAAACTTATCAACTTTGATAAAACTGACAAAACTGCACTCTCAGTTGCAGATTCTTGGTTGGTTGAAAATGGCCGTGTCCGCTCATTGGATAAACACTTCCAGCGCTTCGAGAAATGGGTGACTTCGATTGAGGATTTTCCCCAGGGCTTGATGCAAAACTTTTTTGATGCAGTCAAAGACCAGCTCCCAACCGAGGGTGAATGGTTTCCCAGAATTGAGTTCAGGCAGCAGTCAAAATTGGGAGACAGATTGTTTCTGAGAATCAGAAGATCACCGGAAAGAACCCCAAGTTTGACTCTTTGGAGCTATCCGGAGCCTGACCCCCGGGAACAACCTGAAATAAAGGGACCTGATTTGTCTTTGTGTCAACAAATCCGCAGAAAGGCCAATCTACATGGTGCTGATGAGGCGGTTTTATTGGATGAAGATGGGTTTATAGCCGATGGTGCCCTATCCAGCATTCTTTGGTGGCGAGGCGATGTTTTATGTGCACCTGATGAGTCAACTCAGTGGCTTGATTCAATAACCCGTAAAGAGCTTTTCAACTTAGCGACTCAGGCTGGTTACCAAACTGTTTCGGAAAAATGTAAGCCAGAAGATCTAAATGGATTGGAAATTTGGAGTGCTTCTAGCCTGCAGGGAGTGCGCGGTGTTGATCACTGGGGAGAGCTAAAAGTTGGTGGTTTGCAAAAACTTTCCTCGTTTAGAAAACGACTTGCCCTGCTGGGTGAGCAGATTCGATAATCAGCCAAGCTAGCTCGTGAGAAAGTAGCTCAATGAATGAATACGTGGATGCGTTTATAGACGCTGTTCAAGGGGTGCATCCGGGTATTCGCAACCTGCTGGCAGGCCTTGCCATCATGCTGGAAACTACAATCTTGCTAGGACTTGTAATACCCGGCGACACGGTTGTGCTGGTTGCCTCAACAGGCGTTTTAGATTGGGTTGATTTTGGCTGGCTTCTCATGGCGGTGCTAATCGGCTCGTTGATTGGTGAAACCATTGGATACTCGATCGGCTATTGGCTTGGTCCAAAAATTAGAAACACCAGATTGGGTAAAGCCATTGGTCAAAAACGTTGGGATAAAGCAGAAAAGTTTGTTGCCCGAAGAGGTGGATTGGCAGTTTTCATTTCCAGGTTTTTACCTGTTCTGCATTCGGTTGTGCCAGCAGCTGCGGGAGCTATTCGGATGCCCTATAAAGTTTTCATCAGCTGGACCTTTGCCGCCTGCGCCATTTGGGCATCGCTTTATGTTGGGGTTGGTTTTTTGGCCAGAGAGAGCTATCAACTACTAAGCGAAAACCTGAGGTTTGGGTCATTTGTGGCAATTGGCATTCTGCTTGCCTCCTTGGGCGTTATCTCCATCGCCAAAAAAATATTGGAAAAATACAGCGACAGAATGTCTGACTAATCATGTGTGGAAGATTCGTTGTTTCCAAAACTAGTGATGAGCTTGCTGCTGAACTAAAGGCTGAGAATAGGTTTCACGGCAAACTTCCAAGCTTTAACGTTGCCCCCACTCAACGAGTCCCAATGCTGCAATTTGCCGATGTGAAACTGCTAATCGATGCTTCTTGGGGTCTAGTTCCGCACTGGTCTGAGACTGCTCCCAAGACTCCCCTTATTAACTCTCGAATTGAAACAGTTTTGGAAAAACCAAGCTTTAGAGATCCCTTCAGAAAGTCAAGGGCGGTAATTCCAGCCAGTGGTTATTTTGAATGGAAGCAGACTGCCGGTGGCAAGCAACCTGTTTTCATCTACGGAGAAAAACTTCTGTTATTTGCAGCAATTTATGAACCAGCCAGTCAACTTAGCAATAACCTGCCAAGTTTCAGCATCATCACCAAACAATCCGCCCCCGGGATTGAACAGATTCATGACAGAAACCCAGTAATGCTTGAAAACATTGAGCAGTGGTTAGATGCTGACTCAAAACCAGAGCAGCTTATTTCAAGCATTGCCCAGCAATCAGACCGAATTGCTGGTGAATTAAAGTTCTACGAGGTGAATAAAGCCGTTGGTTCGGTTAGTAATAACCACCCCGGATTGATAAAACCAGAATCAGAGCAAAAGCTGTTCGATTAACTCTTCACAATGTCCACTTAATCTCTTACACTTTGATTCGAACAAATGTTCGAATAAGGGGAGATTAATTGATTCAAGTCGATGAGTCGGTGGCAGTTGTAACCAACCACGATGGTCAGCCAATTTCCATAGATTGGCGAGGTTCCAGCTATCTGGCAAGTGGCTCGCCAGTTCGCTGGTATGCCCGTAGAAGCTGGTGGACAGAAGCAGGCCAAGCTCCAAAAGGAATCGGTCCGCAGCTAGTTGAAACCGAGATGTGGCGAGTCAGGGCTCACCATGAATCTGACGGTGGGGTTTTCGAATTAAGGCGCAACTTGCCAGAAGATGAGTGGAAGTTGGTGCGAATAATCTAGTGACTGGATTTGCACACCTAAATTTCGCCTCTGCCTACTCTGCCCATTATGGAGTTAATAAACCAAAGCAGGCCGTTGAATTTGCAAAAAGCCTTGGCTTTGATGCTCTGGCAATAGTCGATAGAGACGGTCTCTACGGTGCGGTAAAACACATAGGTTCATGCATCGAAAACAAAATTGATCCAATTGTTGGAGTCAACCTTGAAGTTACCGATGGAACATCGCTTGGCAGGGTGGTTATTCTCGCCCACGGTCACAACCGAGGAGCGGGTTGGAGCGCAATTTCTCGAATTATCAGCAAGGCTCACCAAAAAAAGAAAAACCAGTCACCCTCGATAACTCGCTCAGACCTTGCGGAACTTAGTCAGCAGGAAGTGGCAAATTGCACGGTGCTGCTTGGCGCAGACAGTGATGTTGGGCAAGCTCTGCTTTCAGACCCTGCCAGAGCCTCTAAATTGGCCGATGAGTGGCTTAGCTACTTCAATACTCGTGGAAGCCTAGCCATAGAGGTTTTTACCCACCTGACCGAACCTGGCTCTAAATACTCGGTGGAACACGCTAGATCGCTTGTCTCCATCGCAGAATATAAAAAAATACCTGCGGTGTTGACCAATGCCGCTCGCTACCTACAACCAGACGATGCACTTACTGCTGATGTTTTGGATTCCGCTAGGTATTTGGAGCCACTTGGCATCTTTCTTCCTCAGCCGAATGCCCAGGCTTGGCTAAAACCTGCAGCCGAGATGTTCTCACTGGCGCTTGAAATCACCCAGCAGACCAGATTGGCTAAAAAACTAATTGCGACCACCGAACAATTGGTCGACAGGTGTCGACTGAACCCCGCTGAAGACTGCGATTGGGGGAACCCGAAAACACCGGAAAAAAGCCTGTTGGGCATAGAGGGAAACCCTTTTGAGGTTTTGTGGCAAAAAACCCACTCGGCTATTAATTTTCGCTATCCGGAGGCAAAACCCAGCTTGGTCACAGAGGTTCAGCATCAACTTTCAAAAGAACTGATAACAATCAACAAGCTTGGCTTTGCAACCTTTTTTCTTACCGTTGCGGATGTTGCTCAAATGATTAGGGACATGCGCATACGAATAGCCGCTCGTGGTTCTGGTGCGGGCTCTTTGGTGAATTACCTACTGGGCATAAGCCACATAGATCCAATCTCACAGGGGTTATTGTTTGAAAGGTTTTTATCCACCGAACGCTCAACACTTCCAGACATAGACATTGATGTTGAATCGGCCAGAAGGCATGACATCTATAAAAGCATTTTTAAGCGCTACGGAGGAGATCGGGTGACGCTGTTGTCGATGCAGTCGACATATCGCGGTCGTGGCGCCATAAGAGACAGCGGTATGGCACTTGGGTTAGATGAGGACCAAATAGACCAGATAGCTAAAAGCTCCTGGAGATTTAGCGCTGCTGGCTTTAGAGCAGCGCTTGAGATGAAGCCTGAACTTGCCAGGGTTGCAAGCCAGGTTGAAAAAAATAGAAAACTAAACCTGCTGGTGGATCTAACCCAAAGACTTAATCGTCTCCCCCGGCATATTTCAATGCATCCCTGTGGAGTAATCCTCGGAGACAGTAGATTGCTGCAACTAACACCGACCGAACCAAGTGGTCTTGGGCTACCAATGAGTCAATTTGATAAAGATGACATGGACCCTATGGGTTTTCTGAAACTGGACGTACTCGGGGTGAGAATGCAAAGCACCATGGCCTATGCAGTGAGAGAGGTTGAGAGAGTTGAGAATAAACAGCTCGATCTAGATTCGGTGCCGACTGACGATAAGGACGTATTTGAACTTATTAGAACCACCAACACTCTCGGCATTTTTCAAATAGAAAGCCCCGGTCAAAGAGAGCTGACCGGAAAGCATCAACCAACTGAGTTCAATGACCTAACTCTGCAAATATCGCTTTTCAGACCAGGGCCGATGAAGGGAAACATGATCTCTCCCTATTTGGATGGCAGGCATGGGTTTATTCAGCCCGATTATTTCCACCCGGATCTGAAACCGATCCTTGAGCAAAGCTATGGGATTGTTGTGTTTCATGAACAATTGATGAAAATCATGAAGGTGATGACAGGCTGCACCTTGGCAAAAGCAGATGAGCTGAGAAGGCAAATGGCTAACCCCGATTCAAGTGAGAAAATACAGTCTTATTTCAAACAGAGCGCCCTAGCTCGTGGATATCAAATATCTGTTGTTAATCGGGTCTGGAAAGTTCTAGAGGGCTTTGGAAGTTTTGGTTTTTGCAAGGCTCACGGCGCTGCATTCGCTCTCCCCACCTATCAGTCGGCATGGTTGAAAACTCACTATCCAGCTGAATTTATTGCAGGTTTGCTCACTCATGATCCGGGTATGTATCCAAAAAGGCTCTTGCTGGCCGAAGCCAGACGTCTGGGAGTGGATCTATTGCCCATCGATGTCAATAAATCAACCGATGAATACCGAGTGGAAATAAACAAGTCAGAAAAAGCGGTCAGAATGGCGCTTACAGAAGTTGCTGGAATTAGCACCCCCGAGGTTTCCAGAATCATAAAGTCTGCACCATTTGTAGACCTTGCAGATTTTTATAAAAAAGCCAGACCATCCAGAAAGACCATAGGTCGATTAGCAGCCTTGGGAGCGTTGGATTCGCTGGCGATTAATTCAACCCGTGGTGACCTGATGCAAAAAATACGTGAAATAACAACCAAACCCGCACCGAGAGTGAACAGCACCCAGGCCGAGTTGAACTTCAATGTGGTTGAGACGTTACCAACTGGCAATCCGCAGATCTCAACCGATCAGCAAATTGATTACGAGATCGGTCTAACCGGTATGGATATAACCGGACACCTGCTTGATAAATATCAACCCATGCTGGATTCACTTGGAGTCTCCAGGGCCAACGAGCTGTCTAGTCTTCGTGGAAATACCGAGGTATTAATCGCAGGGGTGAGAGTTGCCACTCAAACACCGCCAATGAAAAGCGGCAAGCGAGTTGTGTTTATAAGCCTTGATGACTCCACTGGTTGCGCAGATGCCACATTTTTTGATGAAGCTCAAAAAGAATGCGCTGATTTACTGTTCAATAATAGATTGCTTCTGATTTCTGGGAAGCTCAGAAGAACTGGCAAAAAAGGGGTCTCGGTATTAGCCGAGAATGCATGGGATTTAAATCAACTCTGGGTTAAATGGGAAAGGGGCGAGCGCCTTGCAGGCTGACTCACCCCGATACCGTTTACGAGTTTATTCTTGGTTAAAAATTGCCAACATTCGAAGAATCTCGACGTAGAGCCAGATCAGCGTTGCGGTCAATCCAAACGCTGCCCTCCACTCAAATTCCTCTGGAGCGCCCTGAGCAACACCCTGCTTGATTGCTTCAAAATCTAGGTTCAGAGTGAAAGCCGCTAGACCAACACCGATCAAAGCAGCAATCCAGCCAAACTGTGAGGTGTAGATTCCCCCGCCTCCAAATAAAGCAAACCCTAGGTTGATCATGGCAAAACCAAAATAACCAATTAGTGCAAAGGTCATGATTCTGGTGAAGCGTTGGTTTACCTTGATCCAGCCAAAGCGGTATGCCATAAACATTCCGCCAGCGGTGGTTAGTGTTCCAAGCACCGCGCTTTGCACGATTCCTGGATAAGAGGCTTCAAAGATTGAGGAAATACCACCGATGAATACTCCCTGCACAACTGCGTAGAGGTAGTAAAGCCAGGGGCGTGTGGTTTTCGAAAAGGCAGCCCACAGGCCAAGACCGAGACCCACAAACATAGCCGGGAAGGCAAGCGCTTCAAGATTCAGAACCCATGTTCCGGCCGCACCCAAAACAACCAAAATCAACATACCAATCACCTTGGAAGCAGTGCCCTCCAAAGTCATAGGTTTGGTAGAGGTTATGTCAGTAAACCTTGCATCAACCTCGGACTGCTGCAGCCCTTTCGAAGCACTTCGCATCGATTGGTTAAAAACTGGATTGTGTGAAATAGCCACTTTTCTCCTTCAATAACTTTTCTTAGAAGATATTAGGTCAAATCACTGTGAATTTGCTGGATATGAGCCGAGGAAATCTGGTGTCCGCCTGGATGAGTCATTAGCTCCACCCTTGCCCCTGCCGCTTTCAGTTCAGCCACAAACCCATCCGTTATAGCAACTGGAGCATATGGGTCAACGTCTCCATTGGCGACGTAAACCGTTTTATCTTTCAGGTCAACCTCAACTGATTTTTCCAATGGCTTGGTTGCACCGAAAGCAATCACTGTTTTCAACACCTCTGGTCTGGTCATCAAAACCGCGAGAGCTGTATTTGCGCCATTGGAAAACCCGCAGGCGCTTAGGTTGTTCTTTTCAAAACCGTATTCCTCAGCCGCAAGCTCAACAAAGTCTGCCAACTGGCTAACCGCATCCAGAACAGATGACTGAACAAATTCACCCTGCGGGGTTCTTTCGAAAAATCTGTTCATCCCGTTTTCGCTCACCGTTCCCCTTGGTGAGAGCAAATTGCTATCCGGGGCAATCATCTCCCCCAGCTGAATCAGATCGTTTTCATCTGCTCCGGTTCCATGCAGCAACAAAAGAGTCTCGGTGGAATTCTTATCAATCCAAACATGCGGTCTCTCAATGCTCATCTAAACCTCAATCTTTGTTAGCGACTGCGCAATTTGCTCTCTACTTGGCTCAAGCCATGGAGGAAGTTTCAACTTTTTGCCGAGTTCGAGTAAAGGCTCATCGATGTCGAATCCAGGATCGTCGGTTGCTATTTCGAATAAAACCCCTCCTGGTTCACGGAAATAAATACTCTTGAAATACTGCCTGTCCATGATTTCAGTCACTGGTACCCCCTGTTCGGTGAGTTCCTGACGCCAGGTCTCCATAGTGCTTAAGTTTGGCGCTCTAAAAGCGACGTGGTGAACTGTGCCACCTGCTTGCAACCCTCTTTCGCGAATCCCTGGCAAAACATCAACCAGGGTTCCGGTACCTCCATCGCTCATAGCAAACTGCGCCATTGAAGAATTCTCTTGATTCAACTTCATGCCCAGCATTTCGGTAAGCATGATTGCTGTTGGTTCCAAAAGTTGCTGACTTAGCTGAACAGAGTGAAGACCTCTAATAGCCATCTCGGCAGGGATTGATGCCTCACCGTCCCATCCTGATCGCTCGTCACCGGTGGTCCCGACTAATTCAATTCTCATTCCGTCGTTGTCTCTTAGTCGAATAACCTCGAAGCCCTCGCTTGTTTTAGCAAGGTCAAAATCAATTTCCAGACTTTTCAGTCTTTGCTGCCACCAACCAATAGATTCAGCTGGGACAGAGAAGGAAGTTGAGGTTGTGAGACCGGAGCCTTCAATGCCCGAGGTAACTCCTGGCCAAGGAAAGAAAGTCAGGATTGAGGCTGGGGATCCGTGTTTGTCTCCGTAATACAGGTGCCAAATATGCGGGGCGTCAAAATTTACGGTTTGCTTGACAAGCCTCAGACCTAAAACCTTGGTGTAAAAATCTATGTTTCGTTGGGGATCAGATGCTATGGCTGTTACATGGTGAAGACCATGTGGTTTGACGTCTGTAATCACGACAAAGCAAACCCCAAAACGGTTTGACAATTCCGTGATCTGAAGATTTATTACTGGTGGACCTGAGGGGACTCGAACCCCTGACCCCCTGCATGCCATGCAGGTGCGCTACCAGCTGCGCCACAGGCCCAAAGCTCCCCAAGTCTAATGCAAAAGGTTAGCTAATCGAAACCACTGGGCAGTCTTTCCAAAGTCTTTCAAGGGAGTAAAACTCTCGCTCTTGTTCGTGCATCACATGCACAACCAAATCCCCGAAATCCATCAACACCCATCTGGCCGTCTGCTTGCCCTCCAGCACCCTCGCTTTATGCCCAGCCAGGCGCATGGATTCTTCGACCTGTTCTGCGATTGCAACAATCTGTCGCTCGTTGTCCCCGCTGACCAATAGAAAAATTTCCGCTAGGCCAAACGGTTCACTAACATCCAGGGCCACTGGGTTTTCCGCCAGTTTTTCACCTGCAGCTTGAGCGGCAAGCCTTGCAAGGGTCACAGTTTCAGCACTTGCGGTCATCAGCTAAAAACATCCATTTCGGTCAAAACCCACCAAAGGCCAATGCCCGCGGCACTAAACAGGACAGTGGCCAAAACTCCAAAACCGATTGAAACCAAGCGGTTTCTTACAACGATTTTTCCAGGAACCACCATCTCCGCCTCCCTGGATTCAGCCACGAGTTTGGCGCTCACCGGATCCACTAAAGAAATTTTTCCGGCAACGGTGTCTTGATGGTCTTCCATATCGAATCTGAGGTCATCCATGTCAGAAGCAAATGAGGGTTGGCTATCTGTTACAACGGCAATAGATTCACTGTTGGTAATAATTGACTCTTCATCGCCGTTTGAAAGGGAATCCGGAATTGCATCAAGAGTGAAGGTGTTGCTGGATTCTTGGTATAAATAATTTTTTCCAGTGAACTGATCGAGCTGTTCGGAGTCAGATTCTTGAAAGCCCCCGCGATTATCAACCGGAGTTACTTCGGTTGGAATCTCTTGTACTTGCTCGACTGCGCCTCCCTGGTCGGGATTTTCTTCAGCTTCGTGCAGTTGTGACTGAGGGATAGGCTGCTCGGTATTTTCAACAGATTTACCCTGTGCCTCTAACTTTCTTAGCTCCCTGCGAGTGAGAGGCCTCGAGCCTTGCTCGGTGTCAACTTCGGCTTCGGTCGCACCCCGTGTTTCAGCTATGGGCTCGGGAGTTGAAGCAGTTTCCGAATCCTGATGCTCGGAATTGCCAGGAAGCTGCTCTGCTTCGGAGGACTGTTCTGCCGCCCGCTCAGCTTCTCGGCGCTCTCGCCTAGTTTGGTATTCCATCTAGCTCCCGTAAAGGTGGTGTTTGCTAATGTACTGAACAACTCCGTCTGGCACCAGATACCAAATGGGTTTTCCTTCACCGACGCGGCCTCTGACGTCGGTTGAACTAATTGCCAAAGCTGGAACTTCTAATTCACTTATCGCTCCCTCTGGAGCTTCGGGGAGTCTTAGTTTGTGACCTGGTCGACTAACTGCGACGAAGTGCGCTAAATCCCAGACACTGTCTTTGTCTTTCCAAGCAAAAATTTGTGCGATTGCATCTGCTCCAGATATGAAAAACAGATCTGCATCTGGGTATTGATCTGCCAAATCATTCAGAGTGTCAACGGTGTAGGTGAAACCTGGTCTGTCAACATCAACCCTGCTGACTTTGAATTGTGGATTGGAAGCTGTGGCAATCACGGTCATCAGATAACGGTGCTCAGCGGGGCTAACCTGTTGTTTTTGCCATGGAGTTCCCGTTGGAACGAAGATAACCTCATCAAGATTTAGAGCGCTTGCAACTTCACTGGCTGCAACCAAGTGGCCATTATGAATTGGGTCAAAGGTTCCACCCATGACCCCAATACGTTGTTTGACCGACATCTACTCCTAGTGGTTCGCCTCACTGGCATCAACGTGCGAGTGCTTATTTGAAACATCTCTATAACTCAGAGTCACAACACCTAACACCATAAAGATTCCAAGGGCGATAATTCCATAGGCAACTGCAGGAATTGGCAACTCTTGGTGGTGAACAATGGCTCCTTCAGCGAGTAGTTGAAGCATGATTCTCCTTCTAGTTTTGTATAAGTCTAACTGCGAATTTGCCCATCACCGCGAACAATCCATTTGGTTGAGGTGAGTTCGTTCAAACCCATTGGTCCGCGCGCATGTAATTTTTGGGTTGAGATGCCCAGCTCAGCCCCCATTCCAAATTCGCCACCGTCAGTAAAACGCGTGGATGCATTCACCATTACTGCGGCTGAATCGACCTCAGACAAAAACCGCTCTGCGGTTGAGTAATCCTCTGTCACAATGCTTTCCGTGTGATGGGTTGAGTAGTTAGAGATGTGTTCCAAAGCCTGATCGGTTCCTTCTACGGTTTTGACTGAAATCTCCATTGCCAAATACTCGGTCGCAAAATTTTCATCGGTTGCCACCTGAGCTTCTGGGAAAACTTCTCTGGTCTTTTCACAGGCGTTGATGGTCACCCCGCTGGCCTTCAAATCTTTCAAAATCTCTAGGCCGATTCCATCCAAAACATCTTTATGGATTAGAAGCGTCTCCAAAGAATTGCAAACACTGACTCGATGTGTCTTGGAGTTATTGGCTATAGCTATTGCCTTGTCACGATCTGCGTTTTTATCAATAAACAGGTGAACAATGCCATCACCGGTTTCAATCACGGGGACTTTGGACTCAGATACAACAGCCTGAATCAAATTCGCACTGCCTCGAGGGATTAATACGTCAATCAAACCACGAGCCTGCATCATCTCAGTTCCTCCGGCGCGGCCAAAATCGTCTACGGTTTGGACAAGTTGTTTTGACATAGAAGCATCGGATAAAGCTTGTTGAATCAACTCAACCAACACCCGGTTAGTTTCAACCGCCGCACTTCCACCTCTCAAAACGGCCGCATTTCCGCTTTTGATGGCAAGGGCTGCTATGTCGATGGTTACATTCGGTCTAGCTTCATAGATTGCACCAATCACGCCAAATGGAACTGTTACCTGTTCAATTCTCAGTCCGTTTCTTAGTTTGCTACCGCGCTTGATGACCCCGATTGGGTCTGGAAAAGCGACGATTTCACTAATGGCACTCTGCAGAGAACTGATTCTTTCTGGCGTTAGCCGAAGTCTGTCAAACAGGGACTTGGCGAGACCTTCTTTTTCTCCGCGATCGAGATCAGCCTGATTTGCCTCTAAAATCCGCTGGGTGTTTTTTTCTAGTAAAGCTATTAGGTTTTCCAGCACTAGGTGTTTCTCTGGAGTAGTGGCTTGAGCGAGCTTCGGAGAAGCTTGCTTTGCCGAACTAAGAATCTGCTGAACTGTCATGATTCAAGTTTATTCTGGGCTTCAAACCAAGTGTGGTTGAATTCATGATCTGGAATCAACGAGCAATTTTTCACATCTGTGAGCATCACCGGTATTCCCGCAGCGCAGGTCTTCAATGCCGCAGAGACCTTTGTTAGCGCACCCCCGGTTCCAAAACCAGTTGATGTTCCGGAAATACTCACGCTTTCCAAATCTCGCTCACTGGAGATTCTTGCTATCGGTCTTGAGTCTGAAAGATCTGGAGGGCCGGTGTAAATGGCATCAACGTCACTAAGCAAAATCAATAAATCTGCAGAGAGCAATGAGGAAACGTTGGCAGCTAGTCCATCATTGTCGCCAAACCTGATCTCTTGGGTGGCGACGGTGTCATTTTCATTCACAATAGGAACAACGCCCATCTCCAACAATCGAGAGAATGCCTGCAGTGCATTTGACCTAGTCTTTGGGTTTTCCATGTTTTCAACTGTCAGCAACACTTGAGCTGCAACCAGGTCGTGCTTATCAAACTGTCTTTGGTACTCAGCCATCAATCTGGCTTGACCCACTGCGGCCATGGCCTGTGAGGTTGGTAGATCTGTCGCCCTGGCAGTCATGCCCAGTAAATCCGCTGAGGATGCAATCGCTCCGCTGCTAACTACAACCACATCTATCTTCAAATCTTTGAGTCTGGCAACTAAGCCACAAACAAACTCAAGCTGGCTTCTGTTCTCACCAGTTATCGACGAACTGCCAATCTTGATTACTACAAGTTTGGCTTGATTTATTTGGTTTGCCTGCTGAATCAACTGTCCTCGTCCAGATATTGCTCGCTCACTTTTGAAGCTTCCCTCTCGGCCTGCATCTTGTCGCGCATTCGAGTGCGGCTATCCATCATCTCGTGATATTCCTCACGACGTTGCTTTGTGGTCCTGCGCTCACTTCCATCGAGCCTTGAATCACTTCCGCGAGGTGTTGTCACCTCCGCAATGGAGCTAATCATTGGTTGCCACTCAAAAATTACTCCATTTTCGGCACCGATTACGACAGTTGATCCTGACTTAGCTCCAGTTTTCATCAATCTCTCCTCAACACCGAGCTTCGCCAGGCGTTCAGCAAGATAACCAACTGCCTCATCGTTACTGAAATCTGTTTGGGCAACCCAGCGCTCAGGTTTCACGCCGGTGATTCTAAAAATAGGTCCATCTGATGAGTTTTCCTTCTTCACTTCAAATTCATCGCTTGGAGTTTGCTCGACCAAACTAATAACTTCCCTGTATTGCTCGGCCTCGGTTGCGTGCTGGTCAATCAGCTTAGAAAGAGCAAAACTTAGCTCCTTCAGCCCCTTTTTGCTAAGAGCCGAGACTTCAAATACCTGATGTCCCATTGCTTCAAAGTGTGGCCTGACCATGTCGGCAATAGTCTGACCGTCCTCTAGATCCACCTTATTCAAGGCAATCAACTGAGGTCTCTCAGTAAGCGGAGCACCATTTTCAACCTCGTAATTATCTAGCTCTCTTACGATTGCTTCATAATCTTTTATTGGCTCTCTGTCTGATTCCAAATTGGCGCAATCAATCACATGCAAAACCACAGAGCAACGCTCGATGTGGCGCAAAAACTTAAGCCCCAGTCCCTTGCCTTCGCTGGCTCCCTCGATAAGTCCTGGGACATCAGCAATTGTGTAGCTTTTCTCACCAGCCTGAACAACTCCAAGGTTTGGGTGCAGGGTTGTAAACGGATAATCCGCAATCTTTGGCCTGGCCGCACTCATGGCGGCAATCAAAGATGACTTACCGGCACTTGGGTAACCAACAAGAGCCACATCGGCCACTGTTTTTAGCTCGAGAACAATGTCCCCGGTCCAGCCAGGAATGCCAAGTAGCGCAAACCCGGGCGCTTTCCTGTGCTTGCTGGCCAAGGATGCGTTTCCCAGTCCACCCATGCCGCCCTGAGCGACCTCAAGCTTCATACCGTTGCTGTGAAGGTCAGCCAAAACTTCACCTTGGGGACCCTTGACCACCGTTCCAATTGGGACGTCTAAAACTAAATCTTCACCGCGAGCGCCATTTCTAAAATCCCCGGCTCCAGCTTCACCTCTACCTGCCGCTCGATGCGGACGGTAGTGGTAATCAATCAGTGTTCCGGTGTTGGCATCAGCCACTAGCCAGATTGAGCCTCCAGCACCACCGTTTCCCCCATCTGGGCCAGCCAGTGGTTTGTAGCGTTCTCTTTTGACGGACACGCAGCCATTACCGCCATCCCCTGCGGCCAGGTGCAGCGTGACCTCGTCAACAAAGCTAACCACTACACCTCCAAATAAAAATGGGCGGACCTAAGGCCCGCCCATCAAATCTTACTCTTGACTATTCAGCCAGGATATTGACCACCTTGCGGCCGCCTTTGTTTCCAAATTCGACTGCTCCGGCGGAAAGGGCGAACAATGTGTCGTCTTTTCCACGACCAACGTTTGCACCCGGGTGGAAGTGGGTTCCACGCTGACGAAGAATAATCTCACCGGCGTTTACTACCTCGCCACCAAATCTCTTTACTCCAAGACGCTGCGAGTTTGAATCGCGACCGTTCTTGGTTGAGCTAGCTCCCTTTTTGTGTGCCATCTGTGCCTACTTAATCTCGGTGACTTTAACGCGGGTCAAGTCCTGGCGGTGACCCTGGCGCTTTTTGTAGCCAGTCTTGTTTTTGTATTTTTGGATAACAATTTTTGGTCCGCGAAGATCTCCTACCACCTCAGCGGTGACCTTCACTTTGGCAAGCGCTTTTGAGTCAGTCGTGACCTTGTCACCGTCGACCAACAGCACAGCTGGCAATTCAACCTTGCCGCTGCTGGACTTCACTCGGTCCATTGTGACCAGCGTGCCGACCTCGACTTTTTCCTGGCGCCCACCGGCGCGAACAACTGCGTAAACCACGCTAAACCTCTTTTTTATCTGCTTAGAAATGTTGCAAGCAACAGCGTTGAATTCTATACCCGAAAGGGTCTATTGGTCAACGTTTGGACTTGTTTGTTTGCTGGTGACTCTTCTTCGTCTTGGTTTTTTGGGTTTTGACTCGGCTGGCTCTGGAAGCGAATCCAGCACTTTATCCAAAACATCCTGGCTTTCAGGCTTATCCGAACCCTCTGGCTCATCGCCCGCAGCAGCATCGTGAATCCTGTTCACCACTGAGCCAAGCTCCTTGGCTTTTTCTGGATCTACGATTTTTTTAGGCTCTGGCTTGCTTTTCTTTGGCTTGCTTTCGGTCTTGTATTTCTGATCGTCATGGATGGTCATTCCCCTTCCACCGCAGCACTCACAGACCTCGCCAAACGTCTCCAATAGCCCAACTCCGAGCTTTTTTCGAGTCATTTGAATCAGTCCCAGAGAGGTAACTTCGGCGACCTGGTGCTTGGTCCGGTCCCGGCTCAAACATTCCATCAACCTTCTTTGCACCTGTTCGCGGTTTGACTCGAGAGTCATATCGATGAAGTCAACGACGACGATGCCCCCAATGTCTCTTAGTCTGAGTTGTCTGACGAGCTCTTCTGCCGCCTCTAAGTTGTTCTTTGTGACAGTTTCTTCGAGGTTTCCACCACTTCCAATGAACTTTCCAGTGTTCACATCAACAACGGTCATAGCCTCTGTTCGGTCAATCACCAAAGAACCACCGCTGGGCAGGTAAACCTTGCGTTCCAGCGCCTTGTTGATTTGATCGCCAATTCTGAAGTCATCAAAGATGTCTTCTTTGGATTTGTGTGCGGAAAGTCTCTGTTTCAGCTCCGGAGCGACACTTTCAAGGTAGTCCGTGATCGAGGACATGGTCTTTTCACCCTGAACCACCATTGATTGGAAGTCTTCGTTGAATACATCCCGAATGATCTTGATCAATTGGTCAGATTCGGTATGCAGCAACGATGGAGCCTTGCCCTTTTCGCTCTTTTTACCAATTGCCTGCCACTGCTCGGTCAGCCTCTTAACATCAAGGCCAAGTTGCTCTTCAGTTGCCCCCTCGGCAGCAGTTCTAACAATCACACCCGCATCCGCTGGCAAAAGCTCTCTCAAGATGCCCTTGAGTCGCTGACGCTCTTTATCCGGAAGCTTTCTGGAAATTCCGTTCATGTTGCCACCGGGGACGTAAACCAGGTAACGACCGGGGAGTGAAATCTGGCTTGTTAGTCTGGCGCCTTTTTGACCAACTGGATCCTTTGTGACCTGAACCAAAACTTTATCGCCGGTTTTCAGGGCAAGTTCAATTTTTCTAGGCTGGTTTCCGGTTTCAGCTGCGTCCCAATCGACCTCACCTGAATACAAAACAGCATTTCTGCCCTTACCGATATCAACAAAGGCGGCCTCCATGCTGGGGAGCACGTTTTGCACCTTGCCCAGGTAGATGTTCCCAATAAGCGAAGCTGATTGTGACTCTGCAACGTAGTGCTCAACCAAGATTTGGTCTTCTAAGACACCTATCTGAACTTTTTCACCAGCTTCACGAACAATCATTTTTCGATCCACTGACTCGCGTCGAGCTAAAAACTCACTCTCCGTGATGGTATTGCGCCTTCTAGAGTCACCTCGAGGTTCTCTTTTGCGCTGTCGCTTGGCGTCAGACCTGGAACTGTCAGCTTCGGCATTTTTCTGCTCGGACTTCTGCTCAGGTTTTTGCTCTGGCTTTTGATCCGAAGAGGTTCTGGTTCGCCTTCGCTTGCGACTGTCCTGCTGATCTTCCTGCTTGGGTTTTTCCTTGGGGGTCTCCCCTTTTAGCTTTCCGCTCCGAGTGTCAACCTCAGGGGTTGGCAGGTCGGGCGCTTGAAAAAGCAGTGAAACTGATGGCGGCTGGGCTGCTTTTGGCTCAGCCTCGGTTTTCTTTCTAGGCACTTTGGCTCCTGTGCCGATTTGTCCACAGCCCTAATCGGCTCTAAATCTTTCCTCTTGCGCGTCTTCGCGCTAATCACGGTGGCCCTTCATTTGGCTAATCATTCCGCAAAAATCTTCGATGTATCTGTGGTTACATCTAGTAATAGCGTATCAACAACCTGCAAATAATGAGATACTTCAGGTGTGAGCACAGCAACTCAAACGTATTCAACCGTCAAGCCCGGCATCGTTTACGCCCTGGCTTCGATTGTTTTCGGAATCGTCGGATGGATTGCATCTCTAGCTTTGACAGTGGAGCGCATAAGGGTGGCAGAAAACCCCGAAGCCACCCTTGGGTGCGATGTTTCACCATTTATTTCATGTAAATCGGTAATGCTCACAGAGCAAGCTTCGCTTTTTGGTTTTCCTAATCCACTTATTGGTTTAGCCAGCTTTTTTGCACCGGTGTTGATTGGGGTCGCGATTTTGGCCGGAGCAGAATTCAAAAACTGGTTTTGGAATCTTTATTTGGTTGGCAACATTCTTGGCTTTGTTTTTGTTTTGTGGTTGGTGAGCCAGAGTGTGTTCGTAATCGGCTCGCTATGCCCCTATTGCATGGTGGCATGGATTGCCATGATTCCACTGCTTTGGATGAACCTTGGGTTGGTCGCAGCTAAGGGCGCTCTGGGTGAAAGATTTAGCTCAGCGGGTGAAATCGTCTATGAGTGGTCTTGGGTTGCAACAGTCGCAACCTATGTTGCTATTTCGCTTGTAGTCCTGGTTGTTTTCTGGGATTTGTGGCCATCACTTTTTTAGTCAAACCACAAAGCCAGTTCTTGGGCCGCAGACTCTTCAGAATCAGACCCGTGCACTAAATTCTGCTGAACATTCAAACCCCAGTCTCGTGCCAAATCTCCCCTGATTGTTCCAGGAGCTGCGGTTGTTGGGTCAGTTGTGCCGGCAAGTGATCTAAAACCTTCAATAACTCGATCGCCACTGAGTTTGCAGGCAAGAGTTGGGCCAGAAAGCATGAACTCGACCAATGGCTCATAAAAAGGCTTTCCCTGATGTTCTTGGTAGTGCTTTTCCAGTAAATCCTTCGAGGGGCTGAAAAGTTTCAACTCTTCAACCACGTAGCCTTTCGCCTCGCACCTTCTCAAAATTTCGCCAATGAGGTTTCTTTTCACGCCATCTGGTTTGATCAAAACAAGTGTTGACTGCATATCAGCTCTCTCCCTCTTCCATTTGCTTCATGTAATTCTCACGGGCCTTGTCCACGGTTCTACCCGCAATCATCATCCAAATCCAAAGTCCTGCGAACAAGGTGCCAACGAAGAACATGCCCCAAATCCAAAATCCACTAACAATCAGTAAAACCTGCAGTAGTGAGCCAAAGATGTAACCGCCGGGTTTGCCCAAAATGGCAGGCGAGACAATCATGATCAGGGAAATCGTGATTCCAATCCCCCATACCCATTCGGCCGGAGCAAGTTCCAACCCAAACGCAACCAGGGTTGCAAAAAACACTACGAATGCTTCAAAAACTAAAAGGATGCTACCCAGGGTTCTCTGGGTCGATCTAGTTCTCTTCAATCTCGGCCTCCAAGCGCTGTTTTTCCAATATTTCTCCCAACAACACAACGCTGCCGGTCACCACAACTGGTTGGTGCTGTTCCAAGGCTATATCCGTTGCATACTCAAGCGCTAATTCAGAACCCCGAACAACCTCGGCGTTCGTCCCAAGTGCTTCAGCAAGTTGCATGATCACCTTTGGGTCGGCGGCTCTTTCAGTTTTAGCTGAGGTAACAATTAGCTTAGAAACCTTTGGAGCAAGGATTTCTAACATTTTTGGATAGTCCTTGTCCTCCATGGTTGCCAGCACCAGAACGAATTTGTCAATCTCGAAATATTCATCCAGACTCTCGGCTAGAGCCCTGACGCCAGCGGGGTTATGTGCGGCATCCAGAATTGTTAGAGGTTCTTTTTTGAAAACCTGCATTCTGGCAGGAGATGTCGCATCCGCAAGCGCGCTGTGCAGAATGGGTTCCGGGATTGGCTGCGTGCCGCCGCCCAAAAAAGACTCGCAGGCGGCCACCGCTAACACGGCATTGGAAAGTTGATATTTGCCAATTAGTGGTAAAAACAGATTTTGATAACCAAGTTGACTGGTTTCAAAGGAGAAACGATAACCGCCGTTTTCTGGCTTTGACGAGATTATTTTGAAATCCACGCCCTCTATCAAAAACTTTTGGTCTGATGAAAGTTTTTGCCTCAACTGAAATTCAGCCTCTTGACTCTGAGCGGCACTCACAACTATCGAATCAGTTTTGATAATTCCAGATTTAGTTTTCGCCACCTCGCTTACCGTCCTGCCAAGTTGCTTGCCGTGGTCAAGATCGATTTGAGAAAAAACAGAAACCTGAGAGTCAACGATGTTGGTGGCATCCCATTCGCCTCCCATGCCAACTTCGATGATTGCGACGTCTACCGGGGTGTCTGCAAAAGCCTGAAAGGCCAGAAGCGTGATTGCTTCAAAAAAAGTAATTGGGGGCTTTCCCATTTCTTCCAATTTGGCATCTGCTATTTCCAAGATCGGCCGAATTTGCTCCCAGTGCTCGGCAAACATGTCTTTTTCTATTGGTTCACCATCAAGCGAGATTCTCTCGGTGATGTCAATCAGATGTGGTGATGTGAAGCGTCCAGTCCTCAAGCCATGTTCCCTCAGAATGCGCTCCACGATTCTGGCCGTTGAGGTTTTGCCATTGGTTCCGGTGAGGTGAATCACTGGGAATGCTTTGTGCGGATCACCAAGTAGATCGGCAGCTAGCCTAACTGGATATAAATCAGGGGTCGGCTTGGCTTCACCAATTCGAGCAATTAGTTGCTGATAAGCAACATCAAACGCCGTTTCAGGCAAGTTTTTCTAACCCAATGCTCATTTTTTGGTCATCTCCAATTTCCAAATCACCCTGCTCTTCATTAGCCATCTGCAAGTTTTTGGCCAAAGTCTCTCGCATAATCAACTCCTCATGAGGCTTCAGGGCCTCAGCCCCCGACTCAGATAGTCCAAGAGTCAAATTGATGCGATCAGAAACTTCAAACCCAGCGTCTTTTCTTGCCTGTTGGATGTGACGAATGGCGTCCCTTGCCATGCCCTCAGCCAACAACTGGTCATCAAGCTCGGTATCTAGAATCAAAAAGCCTCCAGGCAAAATTCCAATGGCAGAGTTTTCAGTGCCACCTGCCAGCTGCAGACTGTATTCCTCTGGAAGCAATTCAATCCCACCTGCGGTGACCTTCCCGTCAACCTCAGACCAATCGCCCTGCTTGCTGGCGGCAATCACCTGCTGCACCTGAGAGCCAATTCTTGGTCCCAATGCTCTTGAGTTGACATTCAATTGCTTCACCAATCCAAACCTCTTGGCGGTTTCCTCACTCATGTTCACAAGTTCAACATCTTTCAGATTGAGCTCTTCTTGAATCAGATCAACAAAGGGCTGAATTCCGTCAACGTTATGGCTAGCGATAACAGCTGAACGCAGAGGCAACCTGACCCTGAGACCCGCTTGCTTACGAAGTGAAAGCCCGACGCTGGCAATGTCTCTAATCTCGTCCATGGAGTCAATCAGGTCATCATCGGCTGGGTAGTCCTTGGCCTCTGGCCAATCGGTCAAGTGCACGCTCTCACCACTGGTGAGCCCCTGCCAGATCTCCTCTGAGATCATTGGAAGCAATGGTGCAGAAAGCCTTGAGAGAGTTTCTAAGACTGTGTAGAGGGTGTCCTGAGCGTCTTCGTCACCTTCCCAGAATCTATCTCTGGAGCGACGAATGAACCAGTTGGTCAATACCTCGCCGAAGTCTCTAAGCAAGTTGCTCGCCCGATAGCTGTCGAATTTCTCCATTGCCTCGGTCAAATCTGTAATCAACCGGTTCAACTTTCCAAACAGGTATCTATCCAGAATTTGCTCAGACGCTGTTGAGTAGCTGGCCTGGTAGTTATTGGCATTGGCATACAGGGTGAAAAAGTAATAGCTGTTCCACAGTGGCAACATGAACTGCCTTACTGCCTCCCGAATTCCTTGCTCAGAAACGGATAGATTTCCACCGCGCAAAATGGTCGAACTCATCAAAAACCACCTCATGGCATCTGAGCCATCACGTTCAAACACTTCTTGAACGTCAGGGTAGTTCCTGAGCGACTTGCTCATTTTTTGTCCATCATCGCCAAGAACGATTCCGTGACTCACCGCATTTTTGAACGCGGGCTTATCAAAAAGAGCTGTTGATAAAACATGCAGTGTGTAAAACCAACCTCTAGTTTGACCTACGTATTCGACGATGAAGTCTCCAGGGAAGTGGGTTTCAAACCAATCGGTGTTTTCAAACGGGTAATGAACCTGGGCAAACGGCATTGATCCAGACTCAAACCAGCAGTCCAAAACCTCTGGCACCCTGCGCATTGTTGACTTGCCGGTCGGGTCATCTGGGTTTGGCCTGGTGAGGTCATCAATCTCTGGACGGTGAAAATCACTGGGGACTTTGCCAAAGTCTCGCTCTAGCTCTTCCAGAGAACCATAAACATCAATCCTTGGGTAGTTAGGGTCATCTGATTTCCAAACAGGAATCGGGGCGCCCCAGAATCGGTTTCGACTAATTGCCCAATCTCGAACGTTTTCTAGCCACTTTCCAAAAGAGCCATCTTTGGTGTGCTCTGGAACCCAGTTGATTTCCTGGTTCAATTCAAGCATGCGGTCTTTGATTTTGGTTGTCTCAACAAACCAACTGGAAACCGCTTTGTAGATAAGGGGGTTTTTGCATCGATAGCAGTGCGGGTAGGGGTGGTCGTAGCTTGCTTGCCTGAACAGCGACCCCTGTTCTTTGAGCTTCTGGGTAATTGGTTTATTGGCATCAAAGACGTGCATGCCCTCGAAATCAGTAATCAACGAGTTGAACTCCCCGCGTTCATTCACACTCACATAAGTTGGAATTCCAGCCTCATTGCAGAGAGCTTGGTCATCCTCACCATAAGCCGGCGCTTGGTGAACAATTCCAGTTCCCTCATCAGCAGTAACGTATTCACCAGTTAGCACCTGCCATGCATTCTCGGTTTCAAAACCCTCTTTGTAGTAATCAAACACTGGTTGGTAGCGAAGACCCGCCAGCGCCGAACCCATTACTGTTTTCACAACAGATAATTCATCGGAGGATTCAACTCCAAATTCCTTTAGGTACTGATCTTTCAAACTGGTTGCAATGAGGTATTTCTTTCCACCAGCTTGAATCAACGAGTATTCGATTTCTGGCCCAACCGCCAATGCAAAGTTTGTTGGCAAAGTCCAGGGAGTGGTGGTCCAAGCCAAAAGCAAAACATCTTTGAACTCACCCTCAGTTGTAACCGGGAAGGTGACTGTGACCGCTTGGTCTTGACGGTTTCTATAAACCTCGTCATCCATTCGCAATTCGTGATTGCTCAGCGGTGTCTCACAGCGCCAGCAATAGGCGAGGACTTTGAAGCCCTCATAAACCAGGCCCTTGTTGTGCAATTCCTTGAACGCCCACAACACGCTCTCCGTGTAATTTTTGTCCAGAGTTTTGTAGTCATTATCAAAATCAACCCAGCGAGCCTGGCGAGTTACATAGCTTCGCCAGTCCTCGGTGTATTTCAAAACCGAGGTTTTACAAAATTCATTGAATTTTTTTACCCCATAGTTTTCAATCTCTGGTCTTCCGCTAATACCCAGCAAGCGCTCCGCCTCGACCTCTGCTGGCAAGCCGTGCGTGTCCCAACCAAAACGACGTTCAACCTTTTTTCCACGCATGGTTTGAAACCTGGGAACAAAGTCTTTGACATAGCCGGTTAGCAGGTGTCCGTAGTGCGGTAGGCCATTTGCAAATGGAGGACCATCGTAGAAAACGAACTCCTCAGCCTCCTGCTCGCTGCGCTGATCAATAGAGCGCTGGAAGGTTCCGTTTTTCTCCCAGTAGTCCAAAATTCGTTGCTCAATGTTTGGAAAAGAGGGGCTTGCATCGATGCCGGATTTTTGCTGATTGTTCCTCGGGTACATTTGCTCTTTCTAAATCTGCCAAAATAACACTGTTAATCTTAGAGAACCTTTGAAAGGGAGATCTCTTGTCATCAGTCAAGCCTAATCCGCTAAATCCTGCCAGCACACCAGAAAAAGCAGCTCTGGAGGGATTGGAGCAAAAATGGAGCGACGCCTGGGAAAACCAGCAAACCTACCGGTTTGACACTGACGCCAGCGAAGAAGAAATTTATTCGATTGACACTCCCCCGCCAACCGCGTCGGGAAGCCTGCACGTAGGTCACGTATTTAGCTACACCCACACAGACATCATTGCCAGGCACCGCAGGATGCTGGGTAAGAAAGTTTTCTATCCAATGGGTTGGGATGACAATGGTCTGCCCACCGAAAGAAGAGTTCAGAACTTCTACGGAGTTCGATGTGAACCAACACTTGGATATGAAAATGATTTCACTCCTCCGATCACCGGAGGAAGCAACAAAAGCTCTCGCCCACAAGACCAGTTGCCCATCAGCAGAAAAAACTTCATCGAACTTTGTGAGTCACTCACCGAAGAGGACGAGCAAACGTTTGAAAACCTTTGGCGAAACTTGGGCCTAAGCGTTGATTGGACGCAGAGCTACAGAACTATTTCAGACAGCTCGCAGGCCACCAGCCAGCTTGCATTTTTGAAAAACCTCAAGCGCGGTGAGGCCTACATCTCAATGGCTCCAACGCTTTGGGACATCACTTTTCGAACTGCAGTTGCCCAGGCCGAGTTGGAAGATAGAGAGCAGCCAAGTGCCTATCACCAGCTGGCATTTGCTGGCCCCGAGGGTGAAATCTTGATCGACACCACCAGGCCAGAGTTGCTTCCAGCCTGTGTTGCACTGGTTGCCCACCCTGACGATGGGCGATACCAGCACCTATTTGGTCAAACCTGCAAGACACCGTTATTTGATGTTGAGGTTCCAATTGTTGCTCACCACTTGGCACAGCCCGACAAAGGCACCGGTATTGCAATGATTTGTACATTCGGTGACCTAAACGACGTCATCTGGTGGCGCGAACTGAACCTTCCTAATCGAGCGATCATAGGTTTTGACGGAAGAATTCAGGCCACCGCACCCGAAGGAATTGAGTCCAACCAAGCTCAGTCTCACTATCAAGAACTGGCTGGAAAGACGGTATTCTCTGCCAAGCAGCGAATCGTTGAGCTATTGCAAGAATCAGGTTCACTGATTGGAGATATCAGGCCAATCAATCATCAGGTTAAGTTTTTTGAAAAAGGCGATAAGCCGCTAGAAATTGTCTCCACCCGACAGTGGTACATCAAAAACGGTGGGCGCGACGAGGATTTGAAAAACAGCTTGCTCGAGCTTGGTAAAAAACTCGATTTCCACCCTGATTTTATGAATGTGAGACTGGCGGACTGGATTAATGGACTCAATGGTGACTGGTTGATTTCAAGACAGAGATTCTTTGGTGTTCCGATTCCTGTTTGGTATCCAATAAACGAACACGGTGAAACCGACTACCAAAACCCAATTACTCCTGAGCAGTCACAACTTCCGATTGATCCATCCTCTGACTGCCCAACTGGATTTGATGAGAGCCAACGGGGTCAGCCCAGTGGGTTCGAGGGAGAAAAAGACATCATGGACACCTGGGCAACCTCCTCGCTAACCCCACAACTAGCTGCGGGGTGGCTTGATAATCCAGAGATGTTTGCAAAAATCTTCCCCTATGACCTAAGACCCCAGGGGCAAGACATTATCAGAACCTGGCTGTTCTCAACCTTGGTTCGTTCGCAATTAGAGCACGGGCAGCTACCTTGGAAAAATGCAGCCATTTCGGGATGGATTCTGGACCCCGACCGCAAAAAAATGTCAAAAAGTAAGGGCAATGTGGTTGTGCCAGATCAGCTCTTGAAAGATCATGGGTCTGACGGCGTTCGCTATTGGGCAGCAAGTGCGAGGTTGGGAACCGACACAGCTTTTGACGAGGGTCAGATGAAGATTGGTAGGCGACTTGCTCTGAAGCTACTAAACGCCGGGAAATTTGCACTGAGTTTTGAACTTCCGGCAGAAGCGTCCAAACCAACCGAGGCTATTGATAAAGCTGTCCTTGCGGAATTAGCGGATGTGGTTGAAAAATCAAGCAAGGCGCTTGATGGCTATGACCACACCAAGGCCTTGGAGCTGATCGAAAGCTATTTCTGGACATTCACCGATGACTACTTGGAAAGCGTGAAAGACCGTGCCTATGTAGGTGAGGAGGATGCTCGTGCCTCGGCAGTGGTGACTCTTCGCATTGCGCTTGCGGTTATCAACAGATTGCTAGCCCCGTTTATCCCCTTTGCCGCTGAAGAGATGTGGAGCTGGTGGCAGCAGGGTTCGGTTCATCAAGCACCATGGCCCACCAAGCAAGAGCTAGATTTTGATGGAAACCCAGACCACCTTCGGGTTTTGACCAAGTCACTCGCTGTTATTAGAAAAGCTAAATCAGATCAGAAGCTTTCGATGAAAGCTGAGATTGACTCGGCCGAACTAGCAGTGGAGTCAAAAGATGTTGAGCTTGCGGCAGATTTGTTAGCTGACCTAAAGCTAGTTGGTCGCATCAAGGAATTAAAAATCGTTGATGGGGACTATGAGCTGAAATCAGTTGTATTTAGCTAGCTGATTTCTTTTTCTCTGGAAAAGGAATCACCTCTGGCAATGAACCGTTGACAACTGATTCATCAATAATCACCTTGCCCTGACTTGCCATGGATGGAAGTTCAAACATCAGTGGAGAAAGTGTCTCTTCCAAAATAGCTCTCAAGCCACGGGCGCCGGTTTCTCTCTCGATTGCTTTCTCGGCTATCAAATCCAGAGCCTGTGGGGTGAATTCCAACTCAAAACCATCAAGCTCGAACATCTTTTCATACTGCTTGGTGAGTGAGTTCTTGGGCTCACTCAAAATCGAGATCAGTGCGTCTTTGCCAAGTTGATTTACCGTGGTTACCACTGGCAGGCGGCCAATAAATTCTGGAATCAGACCAAATTTGCGAAGGTCCTCGGGTTGAACCTGATTGAAAATCTCCGCTTCATCGGTTTTTTCCTTCAGTGGCGAATTAAAGCCGATTCCTTTTTTGCCCACCCGTTCGCCAACGATTGAATCCAGACCAGCAAAAGCGCCGGCAACAATGAACAACACGTTTTTGGTGTCCAGCGAAATGAATTCTTGCTGGGGGTGTTTCCTGCCACCCTGCGGCGGAATGGACGCAACTGAGCCTTCCAAAATTTTCAGCAGTGCCTGCTGAACACCCTCTCCAGAGACGTCCCTAGTAATTGAAGGATTTTCACTCTTTTTGGAAATCTTGTCTATCTCGTCGATGTAAATGATGCCCATCTCTGCCTTTTTCACATCGAAATCAGCTGCTTGCAAAAGCTTTAGCAAGATATTTTCAACGTCCTCACCAACATATCCAGCCTCAGTCAGTGCCGTTGCATCTGCAACTGCAAATGGAACATCTAACATCTTGGCCAGAGTCTGGGCAAGATAGGTCTTTCCGCAACCGGTTGGGCCCATCATCAAAATATTGGATTTTGCAATTTCTACATCTTCGCTACTTTTACCTGAGCGGCTAAGAGTGCCACCTGCGCGAACTCGTTTGTAGTGGTTATAAACGGCAACTGAGAGGGAGATCTTGGCCTGATCTTGACCGATTACGTACTCATCCAAAAACTTCTTGATTTCGCGTGGCTTTGGCAGTTCTTCCTGCAAGCCCTGAGGCTTTTCGGATTTACCAAGTTCTTCTTCGATGATTTCGTTGCATAGCTCAATGCATTCATCACAGATATACACGCCGCCGCCGGCAATCAGTTTTCTAACCTGCTTTTGGCTCTTTCCGCAAAAAGAGCATTTCAGTAGGTCGGAGCTTTCTCCCAAAGTGGTCATAGCTAAACCCTATCCACTGTCAAAGACAACTTGGGTCTAGTAAGCGGAGTTTTGAATTAGCGACCCAACTCGGGTTTTCTGCTTGAGAGAACCTGATCGATAATTCCATATTCTTTCGCCTCTTCGGCAGTGAGAATCTTGTCACGATCGATATCCTTGTTGACCTGCTCCAGGGTCTTGCCGGTGTGTTCGCTAAGAGTTTGCTCTAGCCACTCACGCATACGCATGATTTCCTTCGCCTGAATCTCGATGTCACTAGCTTGACCCTGGCCTCCACCACCACTTGCTGGTTGGTGAATCAAAATTCGAGCATTAGGAAGAGCCAGACGTTTTCCCGGAGTTCCCGCCGCCAACAGCACAGCAGCCGCAGATGCAGCCTGGCCCAGGCAAACAGTCTGGATGTTTGGCTTGATGTACTGCATGGTGTCATAAATTGCAGTCAGGGCTGTAAACGATCCGCCCGGGGAGTTGATGTACATCGTGATGTCACGATCTGGATCCTGTGACTCCAACACCAGCAACTGAGCCATTACGTCATCGGCACTGGCGTCATCCACCTGCACGCCCAAAAACACAATGCGGTCTTCAAACAGCTTGGTGTATGGGTTGTGGCGCTTCATTCCATAGCTTGTACGCTCTTCAAACTCAGGGAGAATGTATCTTGATTCTGGAAGAGTTACCCGCTCGCCCATTGAATTTTCTATGTAGCTCACTTTTCTCCTCCGACTCCGGTATTGGTTGTTGCAAATTTCTGAATGTGATCGATGAATCCATACTCGAGCGCCTCATCCGCGGTAAACCACCTGTCTCGGTCACCGTCTTCCATGATTTGCTCGACTGTTTTACCAGTTTGCTCTGCAGTGATGCTCGCAAGCTGGCGCTTCATCGAGTTGATTAGCTCTGCCTGGGTTTGAATGTCGCTGGCAGTTCCACCAAAGCCACCCAATGGCTGGTGGAGTAAAACTCTGGTGTTTGGGGTTGCATAGCGCTTACCCTTGGTGCCACTTGAGAGCAAGAATTGCCCCATAGAAGCCGCCATTCCGATTCCTACCGTGACAATGTCATTGGGCACATACTGCATGGTGTCGTAAATGGCCATTCCGGCTGTAATCGAACCGCCGGGAGAATTTATGTATAGGTAAATATCCCGTTCGCTGTCCTCAGCTGCCAGTAGCAACATTTTGGCGGCAATCTCATTGGCGTTGTCGTCTCTAACATCACTACCCAGCCAGATGATGCGATCTTTTAGTAGACGATCAAACACCTGTTGCGGTGGAGTCATTTGGGCGTTCATTAATTCTCCTCATTGGACTTACTGCCTAAAGCTAACCAACTAAGAGCGAGTATTTCTCCCCTGTTCGCTTCTGGCGTTTAGCTTTGTTCAGGCTCTGGCTTTTCAAAAACCACGGCCTTGCCCTTTGTGTCAACCACCTTGGCGTTGTCGACCAAGAAGTCAAGTGCCTTGCGACGGTTTAGCTCCGATGCAAACATTCCGATCTGGCCGTTTTGGCTAATAGTCTGAATAAAGTCATTTGGTTGCATGCCATACTGCGATGCACTCTCAACCAAGTAGTTGATTAGCTCTTGGTCCTCTGGCTGAATCTCCTCAGCCTTCACAACCTCGTCCAAAACCATTTGGGAGCGGAAAGTTTTTTGGCTTTCTTCGGTGACTTCAGCTCTGTGCTTGTCATCTTCTAGGCGTCCCTCACCCTCAAGGTGATTGTGAACCTCACGCTCGATTACCTCTTCGCTGATTGGAACCTCTACTGAGGCAAGAAGCTTCTCAACCGCTTTTTCTCGGGCCTGAACTCTTTGCTTTGAGACCATGCCCTCGAGTGCCTTTTCTTCAAGGTCCTTCTTGAGCTCCTCCAAAGTGTCAAACTCACTTGCAAGCTGGGCAAAGTCATCATCAGCCTTTGGCAACTCACGCTCTTTCACGCTCTGCAGGGTGACATTCACCTCGGCTTCTTTTCCAGCGTGCTCCCCACCAACCAATGTTGATTTGAAAGTTGTGGTCTCACCAGCTGTGAGGGTAAGAAGTGCTTCATCAATTCCGTCTAGCAGGTTTCCCGAGCCAATCTCATAGCTGATTCCCTCTGCTTCATCAATGACTTCGCCATCGATGCTTGCTTTTAGATCAATGGAGGTAAAGTCACCGGTTTTTGCTGGGCGATCGACTGTTATCAGAGAACCAAAACGAGCACGGAGTGCATCGAGTTCTTCATCAACATCTTTTTTAGAAACCTTTGCAGCCTCAACCTCTAGTTCCAAACCCTTGTAATCGGTGAGGGTGATTTCTGGTCTGACCTCAACCTCTACCTCGACCTCTAGATTGCCCTCCAGAGTTTTCTCATCAGGAGATTTTTTGACATCTGCTGATGGTTGTCCAAGTGGCTGCAAATCAGCCTCGGCTAGAGCCTGGCGATAAAACTCGTCAAGATTATCGTTGATTGCCTGGCCAATGATTGCACCGCGACCTACACGCTGGTCCAAAATCGGCGCTGGCACCTTGCCTTTTCTAAATCCAGGGATGTTTACCTGAGAAGCAATTTCCTCGTAAGCCTTGTCCAGTGCAGGCTTGAACTCCTCAGGGGTTACCGCGAAGCTAATTTTTGCTCTGGTTGGATTTAGGCGCTCGACACTAGTTTTCAATATTCTCCTGAAATAGATTTTTTGGTTTCAGTCGGGGTGACAGGACTCGAACCTGCGATCCCCTGCTCCCAAAGCAGGTGCGCTAGCCACTACGCTACACCCCGGATCAAGTTGAAATCTTAGTCGATTGCAACCTTGGAAAGTCTAGCCTACTATTATGGAGTTCTGTCTTGCGGATGTAGCTCAATGGTAGAGCCTCAGTCTTCCAAACTGATGGTGCGGGTTCGATTCCCGTCATCCGCTCCAAATCAGGCCTGACAGGTCGGACACCAGTAAAGTTTTCTTGCTTGCATCAGGGCTATTGAGACCATTCCGCCGCACTCCCTGCAGCTAAGTCCCTGCCTTTTATAGACGTAATAGCGATCAGAAACCTTCGGTCTTCCCCGTAATTTATCTTCACGGGTAAGCATGATTCCTTTTTTCACTCCAATTTTCATTAGTCTCTGCGCATCGGTCCAGATTGTTTCTAAGACTTCTTGCGATACCTCTTTGCCGGGAGTAAAAGGTGACAGTCCTGCCCTGAATAAAAGCTCTGCGCGATAGACATTTCCAATGCCCGCAATGATTTCTTGATTCATCAAAAGCTGAC
>Ga0209937_1000009_pt1 | contig 99676 bp, 104 predicted proteins | sample SalPon1_B_H2O_MG_FD_185699 | JGI IMG/M metagenome (GOLD analysis project Ga0209937, IMG submission 185699) | Salt pond water microbial communities from South San Francisco under conditions of wetland restoration - Salt Pond MetaG R1_B_H2O_MG... | ecosystem: Environmental > Aquatic > Non-marine... | reverse complement strand
TCGCCGACGATGATGCGAAGCAGCTGATCGTCTCGGGCTTCATCGAGCCGATCACCGAGGAGCTGCCCATCGAGTATGCCGTCGAGCTCAACCGACTCGTCGAGCTCGAGATGGAAGGGAGTCTGGGCTGATCAGGGGGGCCCGATGTCCGTCCCATCAAGCAGGTAAGCACGTACCTCTCCTTCTTTCAGTACCCCTGGGAGGTACGGACTCAGGAAATCATTCTTGCCATCAGCCAGCCACGTCGACCCCGATCGGTTGTTGAACGCCGGGAAGATGACGAGACGTGTGGTACCCTCAGCAGCATCACTGTCTGAGAGGGCAGTTCGGGCAACGGTAGCGCGGAGCCAAGCACGAGAACGGACCGATCCTCCGACACTGTCGGGTAGCCGCACGGCGAGGTGTTCATGAGCAGCGCAGATGAGCGGTTGATCGACGACCGTTGGATCGGGCCAGGTATGGCCATGTAAGAACCCCACGCCACCGATGACGGTGCCAGCAGGGGGAGACACGTCGATCATGGCCAGTACGGCAGGGTCGATCGATCCCGACGCATCCAACCACTGGCGGAGGTCACCATCATGGTTCCCTGGGGTGATTGTCACCGGCCAGTGCGAAGCCAGTGCAGTGAGCAGTGTGGCGATCTCATCACTCTCTACCCCACGAGGGGCAGCGATGCTGTGGCCGATGTCACCGAGGATGACGACCCCGTCAGGGTCGAGGTCATGGCAGTGCCCGAGGAGCCGGTACCGACGATGTGCTGCAGCAGATGGGAGTTCCACGCCGCGCTCGTACCGCAGCGCATCCTCGATACCTGCATGAACGTCGCCCACCGCGAGAAGTCGGGCCGTCTGTGTCGTCACCAGCGCCGCAGGAGCACCCCCGATTGGTTCGATTTGTGGGTGCTTCACCTCAGATTGCGGTGAGTCGCCCCTCAGCTGGCTCATAACACCGACCCCCCATGAGGGCTTCTTCTATGGCAGCCTCCACAGCCGAACGGTCCAGATCTGCCTCTGCTGTGACCTGGTCGATCACGGCCGTTGTCGGTGCACCATCGCCATCATCCAGTGTGTTCATCGCTGCGATCACAAGCTCGACTGGTTCGTCGTCTGATGCGGTGGCCTCCGGCTCAGCGGTGGTGTCCACACGGTCTAACTCTGCGCCTGTGGTGAACCCTGTGTCGAACTCCTCCTCGAGGGCGGCGCGGGTCTCCTCGCCCAGTTCGAACTCGCCGAGCTCGTCCACCTCAGCCTCGAGGTCTATCTGTTCGTGGGCTGACTGATCGCCTCCTTGAGGAGGGTGTGCAGTGTCCGGATCGTCCGCAGCACCCGGTTCCTCCGACGGTGGTGGCGATGCCGATGCCTCCGCGGCACCCGGTTCCTCCGACGGTGGTGGCGATGCCGATGCGTCCGCAGCATCCGGTTCCTCCGACGGTGGTGGCGATGCCGATGCGTCCGCTGCATCCGGTTCCTCCGACGGTGGTGGCGATGCCGATGCGTCCGCTGCATCCGATGCCTCCGACGGTGGTGGCGATGTCGATGCGTCCGCAGCCTCCAGTCCATCCGACGGCGATGTGTCCTCTGCAGGGGAGGCGGAATCATCCTGCGTGGACTCGTCACTCTGCTCACGCGACTCAAGATCTGTGGATGCAGGTGAAGTGGCACCCTGCGGGGTCTCTCCGGAGATATCTGTTGAGTCCGCCGGTACGGGGGGTGCATCCACCTGTTCTGTCGAAGCCACCGCACCGGTTCCTGCAGAGTCCGCAGGGGAGGATACACCAGAACCGGTCGAGTGGTCTGCGATGGTCGAGATCGCCTCGAGCGCCGAATCCACATCGATGACAGACCGAGCAGCGGGTGGAATCGGGCCGAGGCTTGACGCTTCTGCTGAGATGCTTAGTTGCACCTCCGATACCGCATCACGGTCGCCACTCACGAGTTGCAGCGCTTCAATCGATAGTTCACGCAGCTGCTCGAGGAAGCCGAAACCGGGACGATACCGCTGCAGAGCCGCAACTGCACCGATCACCCGATCATCGACGGCATCGGCAGCGGCAATGTCCTCCACATCCACTGTGGGGAGCCCAGCTGCTGACAGACCGGCGAGTAGGTCGATCCGCTGAAGCGTCGCCAGGGCCGTATCGACGATCCACTGCTGTTGTGTCGCACCGTCGACCACGGTCACCGTCTCGGGCCGGATCGAGGTGTAGGTGGCATCGCCATCATCCGGTTGATAGGTCCGTGCTTTCCCCGTCAGAGCGAGCATGGAGCCGACATTCGCCTGCTCCAGCCGCCCTGCCGCCGATGGCTGGTACTGCCCTGCATAGGTCACCACGGCGCCGGTTGGATCGGCGATGCGCGCACGAATCATCTCACCGGAGGAGACATCCGCCTGCTCGGTCAGGACCCCGACCGTGAAGACGCGGTTCATCCAGGCACCGCCTGGTGACACAACATAGGTCGGTGCCCGGTCGCCATCACCGACACGCAGGCTCTCTTCGGCGAGATCAAACTCTGCGGCGAAGACGCGCCTTGCGACCTCGCGACGCTGCACACCAGCGCTCATGCGTCGACTCCCGCCAGCAGTGCTGTAGCCCGCTCCTCAGCATCATTCCGATCGCGCTGCATCGACCGGACATTACAGGTCGCACCATACTCATCGACTGAGATGTCCCCACGAAGCACCAGACGATGGCCGGTGATCGCCCGATCGATCTCTGCTGCGACGACACCGCGGTCCATCGCATCACGGGCTGCAGAGAGCGCAGCTTCGAGGCCATCTCCGTAGAGATCCGCCGTGAGTTCGGTGCCGAAAATTGCCGTCATCGCACCGGTTCCGTCATCGATGATCGCCTTCACGCGGAGGTCATCTACCCCATCGACCGACCCATGTGACCGGCATTGTCCGTTCTGGACGAGGCGTCCACACTCTGGACATCGTTCGATGAGCCCCGACCCGTCTCGTACCTCCAGGACGTTGCCAACGGTCTCGACATCGAAGCGCCCTCCGGCGGCGATCGCCGCGCCGATGGACACAGACTCTGCATCGGTCCGAACAGCCACCTCCTCAATCGAGGTGACCGTGCTGAACTCCGATAGGCTGACCTGTGGTACACCACGGAACTCGCGGACGTAGACCTCGTCCATCCGATACGATTCACCCTCAGACAGCACATCTCGGTGCGCCCAGTCTGTCAGCGGTGCCCGACCAGAGCTATCACCCACGACCCCGCTCCATATCGTCGTCGGTCCCGACCGTCCGTCGATCTCCCGTTCTTCGAGATCGGTAACCTGTACCTCGACAGTAAGCCCGCGGTCACCTGGTTGGATATCGGCGATCGGCACCGGTCCGAGTGGTTCGACTGACACATGATCCGCAGATGTCTGTTCAACCTGATCTGCACCGTTGATATTCAGCTCTGCTCTGCCGTCCCATTCCCGGACCGACGCCCCTTCGATTGCGATGACATCACCGACAGAGAACCCACAGTCCGCCCACGCAGTGTAGGTGATCGACCCACTGTCATCCGCAAGCAATCCCTCCCGGAGGACGGTCTCATCACCGCCCGAACGGATGCGGCGGCGACCCAACGTCTGCACCATACCCACCACACTCACACGGTCATCCTCCACGGTGACACCCCCGATGGGGCGCTCGACAGCTGGTCCACCGGAGCCGCCGCCACCCCCTCGAGAGCGGACGATGCTCTGCTTCGCCTCCTCCAGGGGCACGTGATACTGCAGCAGTCCCTCGAGTTCCGCCAACACCTCATCTGTATCTTCACCGAGGGTAGAGGCAAGCGCCTCGGCGTGTTCACGTAACTCCATCGTCCGTCGTAGGATGAGCGTGGGTAAAAAGTGTTCTCGGCAACACAACACACTTGCCGGTCGCTGGATGTGGGTATCCTATGCAGCGTCAGCTCAGTGGTCGTCTCGAGTACGCATGGGTGCTCATCGGCCTGGGGTTGCTGTTGCTTGTCGGCTATGTGGTGTATGCGTTCATCGGGACGATCGTCTTTGGGCTGTTCCTGTACTATGCCACACGGCCAGTCTACCAGCGGTTAAACCGTGTTGTGCGCCCGCGGGGACTTGCTGCTGCAGTTGCACTGTTGGCGTTGGCCCTACCTGCGCTCGTTATCGTCGCATGGGCTGTTGTCCTGGTGATCACAGAGGCCAATGCAGTGTTCACTGGAGGGGGGTCGATCGCCAGCATCCTCCCGGTCGATCTGATCGCCTTCGTCACGACGAGCCTTCCTGAGGCTGTGACGAATCTGCAACTGGACCAGCTCTCGAGAGCGGACCTCCAGACGATCCTCGATTCGGCGGCTTCAGTCGGTGATGTCCTCACCACTGTCGGAATCGGGTTGGTCCATTTGTTCATCATGATCGCCCTTGCCTACTATCTCCTGCGAGATGGGGCACAGTTGAGTCGCTGGGCTCGGTTCCGGTTCGGGGATAATCGCGGAGTGCTGGATTCCGTGATGGACGCGATAGACGCGGACTTTCACAGTATCTTCTTCGGAAACATACTCAACGCGGTGATTACGGGGACAATCGGGGTCTTCTCATACACATTGCTGAACACCATCGCGCCAGCATCAGTGGCGATTCCAGCTGCTGCGCTGGTGGGACTACTGACGGGTGTCGCGAGTCTGATACCGATCGTTGGCATGAAACTGATCTATCTGCCGGTGGCTGCATATCTTATCGTTCAGGCGTTGTTGAGCGACCCCAGTGCGGTCTGGTTCCCGGTAGCGTTCATTCTCGTGTCGTTGGTGATTGTCGATACGATTCCCGACATCGTCCTACGACCGTACGTCTCAGGCCGGACGCTCCATGTGGGGGCGGTGATGCTGGCATACACCTTCGGTCCATTGCTGTTCGGATGGTATGGCCTGTTCCTGATGCCGATTCTGCTCGTGCTCGTGGTCAACTTCGGTCGGCACGTCTTGCCCGCGCTCATCAATCGAGAGATGGTGCGTCCCTACGGAGTTGACCCAGGTATGACCGGCCGGCCGGTCAACACGGATGTGACGAGTCCGGGACTCCGAGTCACCGATGATTCGACGGGTGACTCATGAATAAAGGACTCCGCCGTATTCTAACTCGAGATATTGCCCCTCCCACTGCTTGCGAGCGTCAATCTCCCGTCGACCGCGCCTCGTGAGCACGTAGATGTTCGTCCGTCGGTCGAGCTCACCCTTGTCAACAAGCCCCTTCTCAACGAGCGTGTCGAGATTGGGGTACAGACGACCATGGTGTATCTCCTTCTCGTAGTATCGCTCTAGTTCCTCTTTGACCGCGAGACCGTGAGGTTTCTCAAGCCCCGCGATCACGTACAACAGGTCGCGTTGGAAGCTTGTCAGGTCGTACATCGTGTCTCCAATGCAGAGATATCGGTGAACTGAATTAAGCCGTTCGAATCGGGGGTTGACGCCGGTCTGCAGTATTGAACAGACCATCCAAATGTATCATACAGATGAGACATCCCCCGGGTATCCGGACTCACCCTTTGACGTTGCACACCGGGCGGCACCGCGCGACAGGGGATGCGATCCCGACAGCCTCCGAGGCTGCGACCACGGCATCGACGTCCTTGTACACACCTGGTGCTTCCTCGGCGATCGTCGTGTCACTGGTCGCTGCGATGTGGATACCCTGTTCGGCCCGCAGACTCGATCTGAGGCTAGAGCCATCGTATTTCTCCCGTGCGGCTGTCCGAGACAGGCGCCGCCCCGCACCATGCGCCGTCGATCCGAACGTCAGGCCCATCGAAGCCGACCCCCCGACCAGTACGTACGACGCGGTCCCCATCGACCCCGGTAGTAACACCGGCTGGCCCACGTCACGATAGGTCTCGGGGACCGCCGGATGGCCGGCCGGAAAAGCGCGTGTCGCACCCTTACGGTGCACCATCAGCGGGATGGTCTCTCCATCCTCTCCTGGTGGTGAAAGCCGCAGTCCCGATGGGCCCTGTCGTACACGATGATCTTCGACCTTCGCGATGTTATGCGCCACATCATACACGAGTTCCATGCCCAGAGACTGCCAGGATCGGCGGAACACTTTCGCGAAGACTTGACGGACCTGATGGGTCAGGAGCTGACGGTTTACCCATGCGTAGTTGACCGCAGCAGCCATCGCTCCGCGGTATGATCGACCGATGTCCGAGTCATTGCGTACCGCGGCCAGGTCCGCATCCGCGACGGCGTCAGGTGCATCAGCGATGGCATCGAGATAGTCTCTGCACACCTGATGTCCGAGACCCCGCGAGCCGCAGTGTATCATGACGACGACCTGGTCAGGGGTGATGCCGAACTGGCTGGCGACATCGGAATCGAACACTTCATCCACGACCTGCACCTCCAGGAAGTGATTACCAGATCCCAGTGAGCCTGCCTGGGACCGGCCGCGGTCCCGCGCAGTCTCACTGACCGCCGCAGGGTCCGCTGCGGTGTGCACCCCGCCATCCTCGCAGTGTAGCTGATCTTCCTTAGTGGCATATCCAGCCCCCACTGCCCACTCGATACCGGATTCGAGGACGGCCTGGAGACTCCCCGTATCGAGCCGCAGCACACCATCACCACCCATCCCCGCCGGGATATTCGCGGCCAATGCATCGGTGAGCTCTGCGGCGGATCCCCGGAGATCGGCTGCCGTGAGGGTTGTCCGGAGCAGACGGACGCCACAGTTGATATCGTAACCGACCGCACCTGGGGAGATGATGCCGTCTGACAATGGTGATGCACCCACACCACCCACCGGGAAGCCATAACCCTGATGTCCATCAGGGAGGCAGACGACAGGCTCGACCATCGTCGGGAGACCCGCGGCCGCCGTGAGCTGGTCGAGTGTCCGATCATTACCGAAGGTGGGGAGGGCAGTCCGATCGGCGATCAGCCGTGCGTTCACCGCCCCTGGCTGATCGGTTGGGATTGTCCAGACACCGGGGGATTCTTCGCTCAGTTTGGTCGTGCCGAGGTGATACTGAGCGGGCTTTCGCATACCTCATGCTGATACCACAGCGGCAAAACCCCGGCGCATCTGACCAGGGCAATGGGTTATAATGTTGCACAAGACAGGCTACAGGCATGACGGTATACGATCGGCTGTATGAGGCCTATGCGCGTCCAGACAGCCGACAGATCAGGGAGTTGCGGGTCCTCGTCGACCTCTATCCGCCGCTCGACTCCCCCACCGCACTGGGCTATTGGGAGGACGCTCGCGACCGACTCTACGGGCACATCCAGCAGATCACCCGCGAGACCGGCGAGCCGTGGATCGCAGACATCCTGGCGAAGGCGACGCGGGAGGAGGCGTTCACCGCCGCGGATCTGGCCGCACGCTACGGACGGTCCGTCGATGCGCTGGTGCTGGATGTTGATGAGACGCTCCGGTCGGCGGGCACGACGGACAATGAGATTCCGAGGGAGACGCTGTATCACCTGACAGAACTGCACGAACAGGGAATCCCCATCATCATCTGCACGGGACAGACACTAGAGAACGTCAAGGGCTTCGCGATTCAGGGTCTCGGGACCGCGATCGCACATGCACAGACGTTCTCTATCGTCTACGAATCTGGGACCGGGGTGTTTGCTCCTGGGCACGGTGCGGATACGAAGCGGCTGCTGTACGAGGAATTGGAGCCTCCGATTCCGACAATCTTCACCAAGGTCCGCAGCCGCATCCTCACCGACGCACCCGAGGAGATCGCCGAGCAGATGCACCTGCAAGGTAACGAGTTCAACGTTACACTCAAACCGAACTTCGATGTGGGCACAAGTCCTGCCAAGGAGATCGTGATCGACGGGATGCACCATCTGATGGACACGGTAGGGGGTGTCCTCTCAGAGGAGTTGGATGGATCACGTGATGCTGCAGAGACCACCGCAGCGGTCAAGTGCTGGTTCGCTGAGCGCGACCGGGAGATCGCATCGGTGCTCGAAGCCCGTGGGGAGACATCGCCCGAGGTGGCGATGGACCAGACACTGGAGGCGGTCCTCGAGCGGCTTGATATCGCCGTCTACCCGGCTGATGCGGCGGAGCTCAGTTCGTTGGATTTGAACAAGGCCCGCGGTGTGCAGGCTGCATTGAGGGTGCTGAAGATCGATGACCCATTCCTGCTGGTCATGGGAGATAGCAAGTCGGACCTCCGGGTGATGCGGTGGGTTGATGAAAGCGATGCGGGGATCGCCGCGGCACCGCGACATGCATCAGCTGCGGTGCTCGATCATGTCTACAGCACCGATGCGTTGGTCTTCGAACCGGGAGATGCGGCATCTGTGCTCCGGACGGTGGATGTACTGAATCAGCTGATCGCGGCTGACCAGGTACCCGGTGAGCTCCGTGCTGACGGGGGGGTCTGCTGATGCCCGTCGACTACCGCGAGTTACACGACCCCAACGCGGAGTACACGATGCGCGATCTCTCCGCGGAGGCCATGCAGCTGATGGCGAAGCGTGGAGGTGGCAGGGACGTCCTGATCACCGACATCCAGACCACGATGGTCGATGGGACCTTCCCGTGGACGCTGGTCCGCGTGTACACCGATGCGGGCATCGTGGGGACGGGCGAGGCATACTGGGGGGCGGGCGTCCCGGAGTTGATCGAGCGGATGACCCCGATGCTCATCGGGGAGAACCCACTCGATATTGATCGGCTGTACCGACACCTCATCCAACGGATGTCTGGGGAGGGGTCCGTCGAGGGGGTCACTGTCACCGCGATCAGCGGGATCGAGATTGCACTACATGACCTCGTAGGACGGATCCTTGAGGTGCCGGTGTACCAGTTGCTCGGTGGCAAGTACCGCGATACGGTCCGTGTGTACAACGACTGCCATACCGCAGATGAGGCGGATCCTGCAGCCTGCGCAGCAGAGGCTGTACGGGTGGTTGATGAGCTGGGGTATGATGCGATAAAGTTCGACCTTGATGTCCCCTCTGGCAACGACGGCGACCGGGCGAATCGGCACCTGACACCGCGGGCGATCGAGCACAAGCGAGAGATCGTCGCGGCGGTGACAGATGCGGTCGGCGATCGGGCTGATGTCGCCTTCGACTGTCACTGGAGCTACACAAGGAGTGCGGCCGTGCAGCTGCTTCGCGCTCTCGAGCCGTACCCGGTCTGGTGGATCGAAGATCCGATCCCACCGGAGAACACGGTGGCGCAGGCACAGGTCACTGACAGGTCTGCTGTACCCATCGCAGCGGGGGAGAACCGCTACCGCATACGGGAGCATGAGCGGCTGTTACGCACCGCTGCCGTCGATATCATCGCGCCAGATCTGCCGAAGGTGGGGGGATTGCGCGAGACCAGGCGGATCGCTGATCTCGCGGACATCCATGCGACACCAGTGGCGCTCCACAATGTCGCCTCGCCGGTCGCAACGATGGCAGCGGTGCATCTTGGTGCGGCGATTCCCAATCTACTCGCTGTCGAGTACCACTCGTATCAGCTGGACTGGTGGGCAGACCTCATCGGCGGGTCGGTGATCGATCAGGGGCGGATCACCGTCCCTGAGGGTCCAGGATTGGGAATATCACTCGATATGGATGTCGTGGAAGACCACCGCGTCCCCGGGTCACCCCTCTTCGATCCCATCTGACCTGCAGGCATCAAGCAGCTGTTCGTGGGTGATCACGAGATCGGATCGATACCTTACCGCTGCTGAGATCCCATGAGCGTCGATCAGGACCTCAACCGCAGTGAGTGCGGCTCGGCGCAACCGTGCCTGCAGGTCCGCTCCAGTCATGTCGGGGGTCGACGCAGCAATCACCGCGAGGTCAACATCATCTGCGAGAGGCATCCCTCGGGTGAGGACCTGAAGGATCTCCTCCCGCTCTGCCTGAGTCGGGCGACCCACGTGCTGCTGCAGCTCGAAGCGACCTGGACGTAGCAGTGCAGGATCAAGCGCATCCCTGCGGTTCGTCGCACCGATGACCACGAGCCCCGGGTGATCGGAGATACGGTCGAGCTCGGTCATCAGCTGTGCGCGCACACGGTTTGCCACCCCCGAACTGCCACCGTCGGTGACGAGAGCATCCAACTCATCGAAAAAGATGATCGTCGGGGCGGTCTGGCGAGCCTTCGTGAACACCGCACGGACCGCCTCCTCGGAGGCACCCACATAGCGATCCAGCAGTTCAGGACCCGCGATGGGGATGAAGTTCACTCCACTTTCGCCCGCTGCGGCGCGGGCTAAGAGCGTCTTGCCCGTCCCCGGTGGTCCATATAGCAACACCCCACTGGGTGGGCCCACTCCTGCTTTCTCGAAGAGTACACCAGCCTGCAGCGGCCAGGTGATTACCTCGGTGAGTCGCTGTTTGGTCGCGGTATACCCACCCACGTCTGCGAAGGTCACGGTGGGCTGTTCCGCCACGTAGGCCCGCATGGCAGATGGGTCGACCTGGCCACGGGCGGCGGCGAAATCCTCCGCGCTGACAGTGGGTGCAGCCGCACTGTTCGCATCGAGCCCGCGGCGCAGTGCGGTCATCGCAGCCTCCGTGGTCAACGACTGCAGGTCGGCACCCACGAAGCCGTGCGTCTCTGCGGCGATCGCATCGAGATCCACATCTGAAGCCAACGGCATCTCCTTGGTGTGTACCTCGAGGATCTCCCGGCGACCCTGTGCGTTGGGGGCACCGATTTCGATCTCGCGGTCGAAGCGACCACCCCGGCGTAGTGCGGGATCCACCGCATCGAGACGGTTTGTTGCGGCGAGGACGACGACCTCACCACGCTCGACAAGCCCGTCCATCAGGGCAAGCAGCTGCCCAACGAGGCGGTTCTCGAGGTCACCGCCACCATCCCGACTGCTGGCAATCGAATCGATCTCATCGAAGAAGAGCACCGTCGGTGCCTGCCGGGCGGCCGTCTCAAAGCGCTCACGCAGCTGCTGTTCGGACTCCCCCTTGTATTTCGAGATGATCTCAGGGCCGTTGATGTGGATGAAGGTCGCATCCGCCTCATGTGCGACTGCCCGAGCGATGAGGGTCTTCCCGGTCCCCGGTGGCCCATGCAACAGGACGCCCGCCGGCGGATCGATCCCGAGCTCGTCGAACATCGATGGGTCCCGCAACGGGAGCTCGACGAGCTCACGGACAGCAGCGAGCTCTCGGTCGAGTCCCCCCACCGCGTCATAGCCCACACCCCCGCCCGTCCCGATCGGTCCAGTGGCAGATGGACTGTCCACATCGACGGTGGTCGCATCGGTGATCACCACCGCCTCAGATGGTTCGGTCGCGGTGATGGTGAACGGGCGATCACTCACACGCTTGAGATGGATCTCATCACCCATGCTGACGGGCCGCTCTTGCAGGAGTCGTCCGAGCAGCGTCGCGGCCCGGTCGGTATCGGCGAACCGGACATCCCCGGGGGGTTGGATGACGACACTCGTCGCGACCGCAGCCTCCGTCGCGGTGACCATGACCGTCTCACCCACGGTCACCCCCGCGTTCACCTGCGTATCCGCATCGATGGCGATCGTCCGGTCTGCCGCATCCTCCATGGCGGGCCACACACGGGCGACCGCGGTGGTCTCACCCGTGATCGAGATGAGGTCGCCGCTGAGGACACCCAGCTCCTCCTGTGCATCGCGCGCGAGTCGTGCGACCCCCTGTCCGGTGTAGGTGCGGTCGGTCGCGGTGACCTCGAGTTCGACCGTCGTTCCCATGGTCACACTGGGGTCGACGGTGGTTTACCTCTTTGCTGCCGTAACCGGTTTGGCCGCAGGGCCCCATGGTGGCTGTATGGTCAGTCGCGTCGAGCAAGATGGCACGACCTGGTTCCGGTGTGACAACTGTGGCATGCTGTTCCAGACTCGTGAGGAGGCCGCAGCACATGAGGCGACGTGTGATGCGGAGGACCCGACCTACCTCCAGTGAGCTAGACGTCTGTGGGGAGGAATTCGTACGATGACTCTCCCCAATCATCTTCGATGAACGCGAAGACACGACCCGCGATGACAGTCTCATCGACGGTGATCGCCACCCGGTCACCGGCCGCGCCCTCGACTCGGACACCGGGGAATATTGTCGTCTGCTCGTCTGGAGCCAGGATGACGCGGCCCACACCGGTCGACCGGAAGATGTCATCATGGGTGGTCCGGTCGTTGAGATACACCATCACACCCTCCTGACCCGTCTCGTTGGTGATGAGGACGTGGGTCTCCTTCCCAGGTGGGCTCACCAGCTGTTCGTGCTGCCGATGGGGGACTCCGTGATACAGGACCGAACGATCATCTAAATACCGCACCTCTACCCCATGGTCCAGAAGTGCCACACGCAAGGTTTGGGGTGCGATCCGACTGCGTTGTTCCATGGTGATTCAGAGGTACCTCAGCGTTAAAGCCGTGGGGTCCACAGCGCTTTGCCCACGCGGTGTATCGTCGCGATATGGAGCTGTTTCGCTATGATATGCCGGTGCAGGCGGAGGCTAGTACACGCCGGCCCTTCCAGTCGATCGAAGTGGGGATGCGCTTCGAAGCACCAGCACCGGTGACGCTCAGCGAAGCACAGATCACCGCCTTCGCAGAGCAGTTCGACCCGCAACCACAACACATCGACGCCTCCGCCAGCCACCCGCTGTTCACGCCACCGATCGCGAGCGGGGCGCACTCATTCGCGATCTGTCATCGGATGGCGGTTGACGCATGTTTCGAGGAGCTCGGATTCATCGGGGGGGTGGGTATCGATCAGCTCCGTTGGTACACCCCGCTTGAGGCAGGGATGACCATCGAGACGGTGGTCGAGGTGACCGATCGTCGGCGATCGACCAGCCGTGAAGATCGGGGATACCTGAGCATTGAGGTGACGGGTAGGACACGGGATTCGAGCCCGAAGACGGTCATCAGGTACACTGCGACGGGGATACTCGATACCGACACCGCTTAGTCGATGCTCACGCGCGGAGGCGATATGCAGGCGACCGCGAGTGCCGCAGGAGCCGGCACCATCCTCAATGCATTCGCAACCCATCGGGGAGCAGCGTTCGCGGTGGACCTCAGGACGACAGCCCACGTAGAGCTTGAGGAGGGTGCGACGATCACCGGGCGGATCCGTGAGCACCCTGATGGCGACACAAATCTCATCGAGGAGTGTGTGCGGCGGACACTGGAGGCATTCGAGGTGGAGGACGTGGGAGGTGCGGTGATCACCGAGGGGGCGGTGCCGATCGCCGCTGGCCTCAAATCCTCATCAGCAGCTGCGAATGCCGCTGTGCTGGCGACCGCGGCGGCGACTGGTAACGAGCTGGCACCGCTGGATGCATGCCGCATCGGTGTGGCTGCGGCGCGTGCAGTCGGCGTGACTGTGACGGGGGCATTCGACGATGCGGCAGCATCGATGCTGGGTGGTCTGGTGCTGACTGACAACGACGCTGATGAGGTGCTGCTTCGGGATGACCCTGAGTGGGATGTGCTCATCTGGATCCCACCGGAGCAGGCGTACAGTGCAGATGCTCGACTGGACCACATCGCATCGATCGAACCGATGGCGGAGCTGGCTGAGGAGCTGATCAGGTCAGAGCGGTACGGTGAGGCGATGGCGCTGAATGGTCTCGCGTACACTGCGGCGTTGGGATACGATCCTGAGCCACTGCTGGAAGCGCTCGTGGTCGCCGAGGCGGCAACACTGTCCGGTTCTGGTCCAGCGATGATCGCATGCGGGCGAGATGACCAGTTGGAGGAGCTGGCAGATGTGTGGGGGGATCATCCCGGCGAGCTACTGCGGACGGAGACGACCGATGTCGGGGGGACATACACATGACGGATATCAGCGAGGTCGATGAGCTGACGCTCGACGAGCTCCGGACGGAGATCGCGGAGATCGATCATGAGCTGATCGAACTCATCGCGCGCCGGACGTACATCGCCGAGACCATCGCATCCGTCAAACAGCAGCACGATCTCCCGACGACGGATCGTGATCAGGAGGGGCGGGTGACGGCCAGAGCAGCAGAGCTAGCGGACCGGTTCCAGCTGGATCCAGAGGTGGTCAGCCGTGTCTTCGAGGAGCTCATTGAGCTCAACAAATCCTCACAGCGCCAGCGGCGACAAGACCACTGATATCAGCCAGATCATGCCGAGGGCCGCTCGAACTCCTCGAGCAGCTGTGTTGTCGCTCGTTCGACGGCGGTGGTAGAGTCATCACGCGGGGAGTACCCGGTGTCCAGCATGCGATCGATCGCTAGCTGCATCTGCGGGACATCACCCTGCCAGCCACGTGCTCCACCCGTGTATTCGTACGTCGGATCAAGCCCCATCTTTTCACTCACGATGTCGGCGATCGTGCTCACCGCAGTCGCATCTGCGGTCCCGAGGTTGCACACCCACAGTGGCTGATCGATGGTCTCGATCTGCTGCAGCATCGCGGCTGCGCAGTCATCCACATGAAGATAGGATTTCGTCTGCTGACCGTCCCCGAGTATCTCCAGCCGGGTCGGGTCGGCACGCAACTTCTGGATGAAGTCGGGGATTACATTCCCACGTTGATGCGGACCGACGACGTTCGCAAAGCGGAAGATCCACACGGAGGTTGCTGCCGTCGATGTGAGAGCAGTGACGATCGCCTCATCGGCGACCTTTGCGGCCCCATATACAGAGATGGGCGCGAGTGGCGTATGGGTCTCTGGGGTGGGCCGTGGTGCTTCGCCGTACACTGTCGAAGAGGACGTGAATGCGACCCCCTCAACTCCAACTGCTGCTGCACGTTCGACAACGTTGTAGGTCATGCGCGTGTTTGCTTCTAGCAGTTCCCGGGGTCTGGGGTGGTTCGTATCCGTCAATGCAGCTGCATGGATCACGAGGTCCGTCGACTCCGTGATCACCGCTGCACAGATGAGGGGATCACCCACGTCCCCCTCGATGAAAATGCACTCCTCGGGGAGCACAGATGGGTCACCCTTCGAGCGGTCATCGACCACCCGAACCGTGTTGGCAGGAACGAGCGCATGGGCCAGGGTACTGCCAACGAGCCCACAGCCGCCGGTGATGACGATATCTCGATCCACAAGCTCCATGGACAGGTTTGCTCAGGCCACCGTACTGTGGCTGTCGGTCCACAGCCGAAAGACACCAGTAGTACACGTGCCGACGTAGTCAGGTGAGCGACCCAGCAGCAGCCACGGTGCAGGTGGTCCGGTTGAGCCATCGGCCAGGACGGGATGACCGGATGACCACGCATGTCGCGCTGACAGCACGGGCGTTCGGAGCGCAGGGTATCATCCTTCCGACGAGTGCCGGCCAGGCGGCACAGACCGCGGAGGATATCACCGATCGATTCGGGGGGCCGTTCGATGTCGTACAGGTGGCCGACCCGGGTGCTGCAGTCGGTGCCCATGAGGGCCCAGTGGTACATCTGACGATGTATGGACAGCCACTCGCAGACGTCGTCGGACCGGTCCAGTCGGCGCTTGAGGATGCACCTGGTCTCGTCGTCGTCGGTGGGGAGAAGGTACCCGGTGCGGTCTATGAGCGGGCGGACTGGAACGTCGCGGTGGGGAATCAACCCCACTCAGAGGTCGCCGCACTGGCGGTGTGTCTGGACCGGCTATCGGGCGGTGCGTGGGCCAGCCGGTCCTGGACCGATGCGGATCGGCGTATCGTCCCACATCCGTCCGGGAAGCGGGTCATCGGTGAGCAGGCTGAGGACAGATATCCGGAAGACTAATTCGGGCGAGTGGCCGATTTGAATTCGATGATTCATGAGCAGCTCCTCAAAGATCCAGTCATCCAGAAGTATCTGCATGAGCTGGTGGGCCCGAGTGGGATGCCGGTCGCTGCGGCACCTCCGGAAGGCGAGGTGACCGATGAGGAGCTGGCACAGGAGTTGGGACTTGAGCTGAATGATGTGCGACGGGCGCTGTTCATTCTGTACGAGAACGATCTCGCCACGTACCGGCGAGTCCGTGATGAGGATAGCGGGTGGTTGACGTACCTGTGGACGTTCCATTACGAGAACATCCCCGAGAACCTGCAGGAGGAAATGCACAGACTCCTGGCAGCGCTGGATGAGCGGATCGAGTATGAGCAGGATCATGAGTTCTACCTCTCAGCGCCGGCGGGCATCCGCTTCGAGTTCTCTGATGCGATGGAACTGGGGTTTCAATGCCCGGAGACAGGCGCCCCATTGGAGCCGATGGAGAACGATCAGATGATCGCGGCGATGGAGGAACGGATCGCCGCGCTGCGGGCAGAGCTCAACGCTGATATTGTCGACGCGGCGTGATGGTGCAGCTTGCCCAGCAGTGCTACGTCCATGCAGATGCCCGGAGGCGCGCGCTGCAGGGTCTGCGAGCCATGCTGGACGACCGGGTCGGAGAGCTTGATGTGACTGTGGACATCGATATCGGGCCTGAGGAGTACGTGGACGTCTCGACCGAAGGACCGGATGCCACCGTGGCCGGTGCGGTGATCGCTGAGTCCTTCCTCACGGTAGCTGAGGATATCGACGCCGCAGATGTGAGCGGTGGGGTCCTGCTTCGTTGGGATGCGTCGGGATGGACAGTCGGTCTCGGCCCGGGGGTTGAACGGACACTCCCGGCGTCGGAGTTGGGCCTCGGACCTGGCGGGGGGAACCAGCTTCGTGAGCGCTTCGGTGTGGTGCAGCACATGCCCGTCGAGGTCTCGCTCTCAGGGACACCCACCCTGACGGAGGCGACACAAGACATGCTGTACGGTTGGCGACGCGACTCAGAGGGTGGACGAGTGACCGTCAACAGCGTCACGCGCGGGCAGCTGCGGGCGACGATAAACCGAGCAGGGCTGGCAGATGCGATCGTCACGATCGAACGCATCGGCCTCCTCGAGCAGTCGGTGCGTTGTGCGAACGGCACAGACCCACCAGGGGTGGTCGCGGCGATCGGTCCATATCTCCCCGCGGAGATGAAGTGCGTCATTCCCCGATGAACCAGAAGTTCGTCGGCGTGATCATGTTGGTGCTGATGCTCGCGCTGGGAGGATGCCTGTCGATGGGCGGTCCGGTCGACAGCGACCGGCTCGACCGTGCACCCCCAGCCCCGTATCACTGGACATCGGATGCTGCGGTGCACGCGACCGTGCAAGCGGATGATCGGGTGCAGGTGGTGGTGCAGCCATCAGGGGAGGAGATCCGATTGGCGTTTGATGATGAGGTCGCGGGTGAGCGGTCGGTGCCGATCGGTGCGGTCCGCGCACAGTTGACCAATGGAACCGTGCTGACAGGGTCACAGCTGCGTGCCGCGGGGGCGACGATCACTGAGACCCGCGAGGCCACCACGATCCAGCTCGCAGCAGAGTCGGAGATCACAGCGGTGGGGTTCACCATGGACAGTCGTCGGAATCAGCTGCTTTTGCCACCCATACGTGGGGGTGCCCATGTCGTGGTGCTTCCTGCGGGCCGACAGGTCGACCTGCCCATCGTAGGCCAGGTCCGTCCACGGGCCGATTCGGCGTCATTGTTGAGAGATGACCAGGTGGAGCTTCGCTGGGAGGACCTGGCGTCGAGGTCGATCGCGATCCGATACTATCAGGATCGGGACCTCGTCCTGTTCGGCGGGCTCATCGCGATCGCCGGCGCAGTGCTCATCGGTGGATTGGTGTACTTCCGACGGGAGGTGATGCAGCTGCAGCGGCGTCGTGAGGGTGTCGACGAACGGAGGCAGAGGTGATGGTCTCGCAGCGTACAGGCGCTTCCCAGACGATGGCTGTCGAGCTCATAACGGTGGGTGACGAGTTGTTGACCGGTGATGTAGTCAACACGAATGCCACCTGGCTCGCCGGCGAGCTGTACGCACGAGGGGTGAAAACGCGCAAGATCGTGACCATCCCGGATGACGTTGATCTCATCGCAGATACGGTCCGCGGTGCGCAGAGCCGCGTCGATGTGGTGGTGGTCACCGGTGGCATCGGTCCCACCCGGGATGATGTCACCATGGCCGGTGTGGCGCAGGCCTGTGGTGTGTCACTCACAGCGCATGCAGGTGCCAAGCGTTGGCTGACTGAGGAGGGGGGATACAGCGCCGGCGACCTCGATCCCGAGACCACCGCCTTGCCGGCCGGTGCACGATTCCTCCGCAACCCTGCGGGGGTTGCACCAGGTGCGGTTATCGATGGGGTCTATGTCCTCCCGGGCGTCCCCCATGAGCTGCAGGAGATGTTCGAACTCGTGCGAGAGGAGTTCAACGGAGCGATAGAGACGAGCGTCTCCATCGAGTGTGCCGAGTCCGAGAGCGCATTGTTGGACCGACTTGCGTATTTGGATGACAACTATCCGGTCGCAGTCGGGTCGTACCCGGGTGAATCGGTACGGGTGGTGATCCGAGGGGCCGACGAGGCCATGGTCGAGGCCGCCGCAGACTGGCTCCGCGAGCACGCGAAGATCCGGGATTAGCGAAAGAGGTAGAGCAGCCAGACGGCGGTCATCGCCACGCCGATGAGCAAGATGACCCCGGCCATCTCAGCGATCGGGAACGGCTCTGCCTCGATTGCGAGGACGTACATGACCTGATGAGGTGGCAGCGGTGGCTTACCTGCTGCGGTTCAAGCCACCTCGAAGGCACCGTCGACTTGACGGATCAGGTGGTCTTCAACCAGTGAATCAAGCGCACTCGCCAGTCGGTCGGGGTCGGGGTGCTCGATACCACGCGCGCGGAGTGCTGCACGCACTGCCTGTACCGGCATCGCACCCTCGGTCGCGAGGATGTTGACGATCTGCCCACGGAGTTGTCGTCTGCTACCTTCGAAACTGGGCTGTTGAGGGGTCTTGGGTGTGCTAAAGTCCCCCGTCTGGTAAGCGTGACACCACTGCCGGAGGGGACAGCCCACCCCATCGCAACGGGGTGTCGGGGTACACACCTGCGATCCCAGCTCCATGATTGCGTTGTTCCACACCCCCGCGGCGGTCGACGGCATCAATCGGTCGGCAACCGTGGCGTCATCACGGTCTGAAGCCGGCGGGCCGAGTCGGTGCAACACGCGTCGCACGTTTGTGTCGAGGACCGCTGCGGGGGTGTTGTACGCGAATGAGGCAACCGCGTTGGCTGTATACGGGCCGACGCCGGGCAGTTGCTGGAGACGCTCGGGATCGCGTGGGACCACACCGTCGAACTCTGCGATGATCTGCGCTGCCGCCGCATGCAGATAGCGCGCACGTCGATTGTACCCCAACGAGTGACGTGTCCAGAACCCCACCACCTCATCCGTAGGAGTCGTCGCAAGCCGCTCGAGTGTCGGCCAGCGGTCGAGGAACGCGTGATATGCACCTTCGACACGGCTGAGTTGGGTCTGTTGACTCATGACCTCTGATACCAGGATGTGATAGGGATCAGATGTCGCACGCCAGGGCAATGACCGATGATGTCCCTCATACCAGTCGATGAGCGACTCGCGGGCGGCCACGATGGTGTCGTCGTCCTGCCAGAGTGGCTGCATCGTCAACTGCAGTGCGCGACACGATGAGGTAAACCATGCGACCGATGGCCCCATTTTTGCCGATCGGCCATCGAGTCACTGTATGGATGCTACAGCCGTCAAGCAAGCAATCGAACAGGGGATTCCAGGTGCGACCGCCGAGGTCTCGACACCTCGGAACCCAGATCATGCAGCGGAGGATCCGCATTACGCAGCGGTCGTCGTCGCAGAGGCGTTCGAAGGGCACTCGTTGGTCGATCAGCACCGCATGGTGTACGACGCGCTTGGGGAGGCGATGACGCGGGAGATCCATGCGATCGAGCTCAGGACGTACACCCCGACTGAGTATCAGGAATGAGGGATGCTCTGACCGCAACACCAGTGTGTTTTAGCGCGGGGTGAGCGAACGCGGGGTATGAGTGAGGGCTACCGGACCGAGCGTGACAGCCTCGGGGAGATGGAGGTGCCAACGGACGCATACTGGGGGGCACAGACACAGCGGGCGGTCGAGAACTTCCCGATCTCTGGAAGCAAGTTCGGTCGTCGGTTCATCCGGGCACTCGGAGTCGTGAAGTTGGCAGCAGTGCGGACCAACGTCGAGCTGGGATTGATCGATGACGACGTGGGCACTGCCATCGGTGCCGCTGCTGAGGCGGTGATCGCCGGGGAGCTGGATGACCACTTCGTCGTCGATGTCTTCCAGACGGGGTCGGGGACGTCTTCGAACATGAACGCGAATGAGGTCATCGCAAACCGTGCAGCCGAAGAGCTGGGCGTGAGCCGTGGTGAGCGAACCGTGCACCCGAACGATCACGTCAACTTCGGCCAGTCATCGAACGACGTTATCCCCACAGCGATGCATATCGCGGTGCGTGAGGCGGTGGTTCACGATGTCATCCCAGCACTCTCACACCTACAGGATGCCCTGGAGACCCGAGCAACAGAGTTCGATGAGATCGTCAAGACGGGCAGGACACACCTGCAGGATGCAACACCGATCACCCTCGGACAGGAGTTCACCGGATATGCAACCCAGATCGCTCATGGGGTCGACCGCATGAGGGCCACAGAGCCCCGACTCGCAGAGTTGGCACTCGGGGGGACCGCCGTGGGGACCGGATTGAATACACACCCGGAGTTCCCCGGTCGAACAGCCGATGCGATAACGGAGATCACCGGCCTGGAGTTCTCGCCAGCGACGAGTCACTTCGAGGCGATGGCTGCGCACGACGCGATGGCCGAGGTCCATGGGGCAATCCGGACGGTCGCGGGGTCGATGCACAAGATCGCAAATGACCTGCGATTGCTCGCCTCAGGACCACGCAACGGGATGGGTGAGATCGATCAACCTGAGAATCAGCCTGGGAGCTCGATTATGCCGGGGAAAATCAATCCGGTCGTCGCCGAGGCGGTCAATCAGGTGCATGCTGCAGTCCTCGGGAATGATGTCACGGTCGCGACTGGAGCAGCAGGTGGGCAGCTTGAGCTCAATCTGTTCAAGCCGGTGATCGCACACCGGACGTTGGAGTCATGCCAACTTGTGAGCCGTGGCGCAGAGGTGTTTGCCGACCGGTTTATCGACAGATTAGACGCCGATACCGAACACATCGCCGCGCAGGTCGAGCAGTCGATGGCACTTGCGACAGCACTCAACCCCTCGATCGGATATGATGCTGCGGCTGCGGTGGCGAAAGAGGCGACCGCAACGGGCCAGAGCATCCGGGAGGTAGCGGTCGATCAGGGGTACCTCACCTCGGATGAGGCCGACACTGTCCTGGACCCACGGCGTATGACCGAGCGGGGGATTCTCGGCGATGACAGCTGAGGGCCATCGGTGGTGATGGGCGAATGACGACAGACAGGTACGCGGAGCTCGGACTAATCGCAGGATTGGAGATACATCAGCAGCTCGACACCACCACGAAACTGTTCTGCCGGTGTCCCACCAGGTTGCGTGAGCCGACAGACGCGAAGGATCGGTTCATGCGCTACCTCCATCCCACGACGAGCGAGCTTGGTGAGGTTGATGCTGCCGCAATGGAGGAAGCACAACGGGCATTGCAGTTCGAGTATCTCACGTACGATACGACCTGCCTCGTCGAGGCGGATGAGGAGCCACCACATGAGCTGAACGAGGAGGCATTGGACATCGCAGTGCAGGTCGCGAAGATGCTCCGGATGGCAATCGTGGATGTCGCCCCAGTGATGCGGAAGCTTGTGATCGATGGGTCGAACACATCCGGGTTCCAGCGCACCGCGCTGATTGGCAAGGATGGTGCGTTGAGCGTCGATGATGCAACCATCCGTATCGATGATCTCCTCCTCGAAGAAGAAGCCGCCCAGCGGATCGATACCGACGGGGAGGCGGTGACCTATTCGCTCGACAGATTGGGGATACCGCTCGTGGAGATCGGGACCGCACCAGACATTAGGAGCCCCGAGCAGGCACAGGCGGTCGCCGCGGAGATCGGTATGATCCTCCGCTCGACCGGTGCGGTAAAGCGAGGCATCGGGAGTATCCGCCAGGATGTGAACGTCTCCATCGCAGATGGTGCACGTGTGGAGATCAAGGGGGTCCAACAGTTGCAGGAGATCGGATCCATCGTCGAGGCAGAAGTGGACCGGCAGGTGGCGCTGTTGGCGATTCGCGATGAACTTGATGCTCGTGAGGTGGAGATTGGGCAACCCACCGATCTCACGGAGCTGATGGAAGGCACCGATGCACGGGTGATCAGGGAGGTGCTCGACCAAAGCGGAGCCGTGCTTGGGGTCCGATTGAGGGGCTTCGATGGGGTGCTGGGCCGAGAGCTGCAGCCCGATCGGCGCTTCGGTAGTGAGCTCGCCGATCACGCACGGAAGGCAGGTGCAGGTGGGCTGTTCCATTCCGATGAGCTCCCGGCCTACGGAATCGATGCCCCGCTGATGGAGGCAGTGAACGAGAGGTTGGATGTCGGTGTCGATGATGGGTTCGTGCTGATCGCAGCTGACCGGCCGGTCGCCGAGGCAGCCTTGGACGCGGTGTGTGCACGGGCCGAGCTGGCCCAGCAGGGGGTGCCTGAGGAGACGAGAGCTGCGACCGATCTGGCGGCATCACGCTATCTTCGGCCCCTCCCGGGTGCCGCACGGATGTACCCAGAGACAGATGTCCCACCGGTGCCGATCGACCGCTCGGATGTCGAGATACCGGAGTTGTTGCGTGATCGTACCAGGCGGTATGCACAGGAGCATGGACTGTCTGAAGATCTCGCACGGGGGGTCGCCGACAGCCGCTGGCGGGAGACGTTCGACGCGCTGGTCGAAGCCGGTGCTGACCCCACGCTGACCGCCTCTACACTCACAGAGACGATGACGATGCTCCGCAGAGATGGTGTGCCAATAGAGGCACTGCAGACGCCGATGGTGCGCGAGGTGCTCATGCGAGCTGCGGAGGGTGATCTGGCGAAGGAGGCGCTCGCCCCGGTGCTCGAGGCGCTCGCCGCTGATCCGACGCGGAGTGTTGATGCGGCGGTCGAGGCCGCGGATGCGGGTGGGGTGGACACGGCGGCTGTGGACGCGGTCATTCAGAGCGTGGTCCAGGAGAACGCGGCGCAGGTCGCAGCCGAGGGGATGGGTGCGTTCAGTGCGCTCATGGGCGATGTGATGGCAGAGTTGCGTGGCCGTGCAGATGGCGAGATCGTCAGCGAGCGACTACGGGCGGCCATCTCCGAGCAACGCAGCGACTAGTCCTCTATCGCGGCGATGCTGCGACGGATGACCCCGGTGAGCGTCGCCACCTCGCCACTCGTCAGGTGCGCACGCCCCAACACCCGACGCAGCATCCGCCCAGATTTCGCACGCTTGTGCTCCTTCGATTCGACCAGCGTCAACAGCTCCTGTAAGTAGACATGAAGCTGCTCGGTCGCTGCAGGGTCTGCGAGCGGAGATGTCGCCGCATCGATGTGTGCACCCCCCTGCAGGAGCGGGCTGAGTGCGTATGCGAAGACGGTGACGGCTTGTCCGAGGTTCAGCACTGGATATGTGGGGTCTGCAGGGATGGTACAGACCTCATCCATCCGCGCCAACTCATCGTTGGTCAACCCGTCGCCTTCTCGACCGAACACCAGTGCCACATCGCCCGTCCGCGAACTGAGTGTATCTCGCAGCTCCGTCGGTGTCGTCGGTGGGAAACGCACATGTCCCTGGCCGCTGGCGGTGATTGTCGCGGTGGTCCCGATGGTATGGTAGTGGTCCACCACCGCATCTAAGCTGGTGATCTCTGCTGTAGCCAAGACGTCTTCCCGTGCCTGTCCAGCGAATGCCCGCGCCTCCCCGGTCGGCTCCTCGGTCGGAGGATCGACCAGCTGCAAACCCGTGAGTCCGAAGTTCTTGACCGCACGTGCGGCGGTCCCGATGTTACCAGGGGTCTGCGGTTCGACCAACACGACCGACAGACGGATTCCCTCAGCCATCGGTCTCGAGATGATCAGCCACTGTGCCCACCTCCCCCGTCCGGAGGTCGATCCGACGTCGCTGGTCCGCAAAGCGATGATTGAGCTCGTCTGTCAGCTCGGCGATCGACTTCGGCATCGGAACCGCTGCGGGGTCCTCCTCCACATACTCCAGTCCTACATACGCCGGCGGCGCACGGTTCCCGGCGATGATCCACTGATGAAAGGACGACCGGAATGCGTCGGTTCCTGCGAGTTCTGCGCCGCCGGCTTCCCGGTACCAGTATATGAACGAAGGCTCGTGTGGATCGCAGACGAGCACCTCATGTGCTGGCTCCCCGTAGACGATGGCCGCAGGGCGGCAGCGGCCGATATCCTCAGCGCCGATCGTGAGCTGGCAGACGTCACATGGTTCATCGATCAACACGTTCAGGCGGAGGAGTCGCTCACGGACGTCTGTCGGCATCTCCTCGAGGGGTCGGAACTCACCACTGTCGGTGAACACCGCGGACTCATCGAACCGCCACCCCCGGAGCCCGATCGAGATTTTGGTCATCAGCCTGCCCTACTGGGGTGAGTGATATACGCATTGTGCGTCCGGCGAGGCGGGTAGGTTATACCCCGACCGCCTAAGCGGGCCACATGCAGACAATCGATGTGGACGGGCTACAGGTTGGCCCGGGTGCTCCGCCACGCATCATGGGGGTGCTGAACCTCTCTGCGGAGTCACCGTACGATCCATCAGTGTATACAGACCCTGACGAAGCCGCGATGTACGTCGAAGAGGAACTCGTCGGTGAGGGGGCTGATATCGTAGATGTGGGACTGGAGTCTGCGAACAAGCGCTTCGATGTGCTCGATGCAGCAGAGGAGCTTGATCAGCTGGCAGCGGCCTTCGAGGTGATCGACCGCGTGGAGGAGGATGTGGTTTGGTCGATTGAAACCCGCTATCATGAGGTCGCTGAAGTCGCCCTGGATGGAGGGTTCTCGATGGTCAATGACATCTGCGGGTTCGCGGATCCACAGATGCCAGTGGTCTGTGCAGAGCGAGATGTGGCAGTCTCGAAGATGGCCTCACCCCCTGATCTCGAACGACCAGGTGCACTCGAAAGTGTCGAAGCACTCCATGAAGCGATCGTGCGGGAGGGACTGACCGCGAAGACGATCGTAGACCCTGCGTTCGGTGGTTGGAGCGATGGCAAGACCACCGCAGTCGACCGAGAGACCTTCCGACGACTCGCGGAGTTCACATCGTATGACCGCCCGGTCTTAGTGTCAATCAACCGCAAGAACTTCCTGCGTGAAATCGCCGGACGAACGACCGATCAGGCACTTTCGGTCTCGCTCGCGGCGACCGCACTGGCGGTCGAGCGGGGTGCAAATGTGATCAGGACGCATGATGTAGCCGAGACCCGCGATGCGGCATTGGTGGGGGCGAGACTCGGTTGATGCTGAATGAGAGCCCCCCACGTCTGCCCTCTGTGAGCCCTGTGTCATACGTTTGGACAAGAAAGCTTATACCAGCATATTCTGAACAACCAGATGGAAACCGAAGGGGCATACGGGTAGGGGTACTTGATGCAACTTCGGTCTACACCGTCATTTCTTAGGGCTGATGACAGAGCGACGCCAGCGGTTATACCACCGCATCTGTGAGGACCTCGGCTATCCGCGACAGGGGGATCGATTGGCACGGGACTACCTTGCCAGACGTGTGCAGCGGGCGGCACCGGTTCCAGACTTCGCATCGAGGACAGTCGCCATCTGCGGTGCAGGCCCAAGCCTGAATGACGAGCTGGCGCGACTCACTGATGTCGACGCTATCGTGACCGCATCGACAGCGACAGATGTCGTCGAGGATGCGGGATATTCCATCGACATGATGGTGACTGATTTGGATAAAAATCCAGCAACGGCTGCGAGGTTGACCACCGAGGGTATCCCCGTGGCCATCCATGCACATGGAGACAACATCGGTCTGCTGCAGGGGTGGCTCAGCCGGTGTGATCTGCGGTGGGTCATCCCGACGACCCAGGCTGGACCCATCGGTCCCGTGCAGAACCCAGGTGGGTTCACTGATGGGGATCGGGCAGCCTATCTGGCAGATCAGGGCGACGCAGCGAAGCTCGAATTCATCGGGTGGGACCTGTTCGATGAGGGCGTTGAGACGGTGAAGCGGCGCAAACTGCAGTGGGCGGCGGTCGCATTGTTGCTGTTGGCCGCTGAGCGTGAAGAGGAGTTCACGTGGATCGATTCGACTCGGCCGGAAGTCGCCACTAGTTGGGACCTGTTGGAATCATGAATGCCAGCAGATTCAGGGTTCTGTCCACGCAGAGATATCTATGAACATCTTCTGGCATCGGCGAGACCTTCGCACGACGGATAACGTGGGACTCGCGCATGCGAGCTCTGCAGACGATGTCGTTCCAGTTTTCATCTTCGATCCGGCGGTGATGACACATGCGAGTCCGCCTCGGATGGCATTCCTAATCGAGGCTGTCGGGGCACTCCAAGAGTGGTATCGTGGCCGAGGAGGCGACCTCCACATCCGCCATGGCGACCCCGCGGACATACTCCCCACGCTGGCACTGGAGCATGATGTGGGGGTGGTGACCTGGAACCGTGATTACTCTGGCTTGGCCCGACGCCGGGATGCCGCGGTGCGACGTGCCCTTGCGGACGCCCACGTCGAGCGGCAGGCATTCGATGATGCGGTGTTCCATCCGCCTGGGGAGATCCTCACCAATCAGGGCGATCCCTATGCGGTCTACACGTACTTCTGGCGGAAGTGGCGCGACCGCGAGAAGCCTCACCCTCTCGCGGCTCCAACGAGCGACCGACTGCGGCAGCTCGATGGGGACCCCATCCCCGAGCTGGATGATCTGGGCTTCGAGACACCCGATGGGGAGATCCCCGATGCGGGCATGGGTCCAGCGGCAGCTCGACTGGAGAGCTTCTGCCAGGAGGCAATCTACCGATATGAACAGGACCGGGACTACCCGGCCCGTGCAGGCACATCCAGGCTGTCAGTCGATCTCAAATATGGTACGGTGGGGATACGAGCGGTGTATGCAGCCACGGAGCGAGCGTTGAGTACAGCCCCTGATGAGGCAGCGCGGGAGGCGGTGGAGGCGTTTCGTTCCCAGTTGGCATGGCGTGAGTTCTACACGCAGGTGCTGTTCTACCATCCCCACGTCGTCTCGGAGGATTATCGCAGCTATGAACATTCCATCGAATGGCGTGATGACGAGGCGGCGCTCACCGCATGGAAGCGTGGGGAGACGGGGTATCCGATCGTGGATGCGGGCATGCGTCAGCTGCGTGCGGAGGCCTACATGCACAACCGCGTCCGGATGATCGTGGCATCCTTCCTGACCAAGGACCTGCTGATCGACTGGCGCGAGGGGTATGCGCACTTCCGCGACCAGCTCGTCGATCATGACACAGGGAACGATACCGGTGGCTGGCAGTGGGCCGCATCGACCGGTACCGACGCCCAGCCGTACTTCCGAATCTTCAATCCGATGACACAGGGGGAGCGCTATGACCCAGATGCGACGTACATCAAGCGGTATGTCCCCGAGCTTGCGGAGGCGACACCCGCACAGATCCACGGGTGGCACGAGCTCGATCCGACGGTCCGGTCGACGGTGGCACCGGCGTATCCCGCACCGATCGTCGATCACAGCCAGCGGCGTGAGGCGGCCTTGGCGATGTTCGAGGCTGCACGCGGCGATGCGTGAGTGTCACAGTATGAAGCCTTATTGGGACTTGCGCCAATGTTGAGCTGGTGGTAATTATGACATACGAACTCGATCCCCTACCGTACGCGTACGACGCACTGGAGCCGCACATCTCAGAGCAGGTGTTGGAATGGCACCATGATACCCATCACCAGAGCTACGTGAACGGGTGGAATGGCGCCGAGGAGACACTCGCGGAGAACCGGTCTGCCGGTGACTTCGGCAGCTCTGCCGGTGCCATGCGTGCGGTGACGCACAACTCGTCGGGGCACATCCTACATGACCTGTTCTGGCAGAACATGTCACCGGAGGGTGGGGATGAACCGACAGGCGAACTCGCCGACCGCATCGAGGCCGATTTCGGCTCATATGATGGCTGGAAGGGTGAGTTCAAGGCCGCTGGTGCCGCCGCGAGCGGTTGGGCCCTGTTGGTGTATGACAGCTTCTCACAGCAGCTGCGCAACGTCGTGGTCGACCGCCACGATCAGGGTGCGATGTGGGGAGGTCATCCCATCCTGGCACTTGATGTCTGGGAACATTCGTACTATCACGACTACGGACCGGACCGTGGCTCATTCATGTCGAACTTCTTCGAGGTCGTCGACTGGAGCGAGCCCGCCTCCCGGTACGAACAAGCGGTCGCGTTGTTCGAGTAGCTCAGACACATATCCTGCGGATTTTTTCCAACTGCTGAGTGGATCGGCTGGAGGACACAGCCTATAACTCAGGGGCGTCCATCTTGTGGCGTACATGCAGACGTACCTCGACCTCATCCGTGAGGTGCTGACGGAGGGCCGGTACAAACCGAACCGTACAGGCGTCGACACGATTGCCAGCTTCGCTGCGCAGTACACGGTCGATCTCTCTGCGGGGTTCCCGCTACTGACGACGAAGGACCTCTCGGGATTCCGTTGGAACTCGCTGCTACACGAGCTCATCTGGTACATCTCTGGCGAAGAACACATTCGCACGTTGCGTGAGCACACCGGCATCTGGGACGCGTGGGCAGATGCGCAGGGGCAGCTCGACACCGCCTACGGCCGATTCTGGCGGCGCTACCCGCTGGCTGCGGAGCCGCTCGCTGGGGAGAGCTGGGCGGGTCCAGATAACCCGTGGACCAATGATGATGGGACCTTCGACCAGATCCGCTACGTGCTCGACACCCTGCGGGATGACCCACACTCACGGCGCATGGTGGTTTCTGCGTGGCATCCGGCGAACGCAGCGGTCTCGACACTGCCGCCGTGCCACTACACGTTCGTCGTGAGTGTGCAGGGTGATGCGTTGCATCTGCATCTGACACAGCGATCGGGCGATGTTGCGCTGGGCATCCCGTTCAATATTGCCGCATACGCTCTCCTGGCACAGGTGCTGGCCCAACGAAGTGGGTTCGCACTGGGCAGCTTCGGCCATACGATTGTCGACGCACACATTTACTGTGGGGAGGCCGACCGCGGAGAGTGGTACGCCAGCCATCTAGATGGACTGCAGGAACGGCTCCAGTCTGCGACAGAGCCCGAGGAGATCCGGTCGGTCGCAGCATGGATCGAGGAGCTGGCGCCACCGGAGCGCCAACCGGATTACGACCATGTGCCTGGTCTACTCGAACAGCTCGCGCGCAGTCCTCGCAGTCGTCCACAGCTTCGGATCGAAGACGTCCCGATCGACGACCTGCGGGTCGAGCACATCGAGCTCGATGGCTATGATCCGGCCGGACCACTTCGATTCGCGGTGGCAGAGTGAGCGTGGAGGTCGCCCTCATCGCCGCGATCGCGGCGAATGGCGTGATCGGTCGGGATGGGGAGATGCCGTGGCACCTGCCCGCGGACCTCCGGCGATTCAAACAGGTCACCATGGGACATCCAGTGGTCATGGGCCGACGAACCTACGAGTCTATCACAGGTGTCCTCGGCGGACCGCTGCCGGGTCGGACGAACATCATCCTCTCAACAGAGCTTGAGACCGCACCATCGGGAGCAGAGATCGCAGACTCGCTTGATGCGGCCATGGATCTGGCACGGGAGGACGCGCGGAGGCGGGGGGTGGAGACGGTCTTCATCATCGGTGGCGCTGCGGTGTACGAGCAGACCATCGACGCGGCCGACAAGCTGCTGTTGACCGAGTTAGATCGACCCGTCAGCGGCGATCGTCAGTTCCCCAATATCGACCACACGCGATGGACGGAGACCGCCCGGGAGCAGCATGAGGGGTTCAGTTTCGTCGAGTACCGACGCAGGGGTTAATTCAGCAGACGGACATGGATGCACAATGCGGACCCATTTCGAGCTCTACACCGACGCGGATGATGCGATCAGATGGCGGCTCACCCATCAGAACGGGAACATCATCGCCGACAGTGGACAGGGCTACGCTTCACGCCAGAAGGCGATTCAGGGGCTTGCCGCGGTCCGCCGTGCTGCACCGGTCGCTCCGGTGATCGAGACCGGTGAGTGAACGGGACTGCGGAGAGAAACGTAATCGTTTACACCTCGAATATCCACCTATCGGTAGGCTCCGTTGGTGTAGTCCGGCCAATCATATTGCCCTCTCACGGCAATGACCAGGGTTCAAATCCCTGACGGAGCATCTGTGTTTGTGTACACGTGGGGCCAGTGATGGACCTCGAGCTTGATGGTCAGATCCTCGCACTGGCGATCGCACGCATGGTCGCAGCGCTGGCGAATTCATTCCTCATCGTGGTACTTCCACTGTATCTCGGGAGTGTCTATGTCGAACTACCTGCTATCGTGGGGGCGACGGTGCAGGTCGGACCGATCGCATTCGAGGTGACCACCGCGCTGTTGATCGGGGTCGTCTTGTCCGTCTTCGGCTTCCTCAACAGCTTCACCCAGCCGGTGACTGGCACGGTCTCGGACCGGACAGGCCGTCGGAAGATCTTCCTGCTGGTGGGATTGGCGCTCGTGGCCATCGGGAGTACCGGTTATCTCGTGTTGCGGGAGTACTGGGCGATCGTCCTCATGCGGGCACTCCAGGGGCTCGGGGCAGCATTCTCGATTCCTGTCGCGGTCGCGTTGGTCAACGAGCTATCTGCATCCGGGGTCCGTGGGCAGAACTTCGGCTTGTTCAACACGTTCCGGCTGGTTGGATTCGGCATCGGTCCGCTGCTGGCTGGGGCGGTGGTCGTGGGCGGACCGTATCCGATCGCCGGGCGATCGCTGTCGGGATTCGATGCGGCGTTCGGTGTCGCGATTGTCGGGGCGGCGATCAGCTTCGTGCTCGTGTGGATCTTGATCGCAGACCCACCGACGCCCACTGCCTCCGTCGACCGCGGACTCAGCATTCGCGTGCGAACTCCTGATGGTGGGATCGATCCGGTGTTCGCACTCGGGGTGGCGACTCTGATGATGGCATTGTCACTGGCGATCTACGCTCCGCTTGCGAATGAGGTGAACGCACGGTTGGGGCAGGGAACGTGGTACTTCTCGGTGCAGTTCGGTGCAACGGTGCTCGCGAATGTGCTCCTGCAGGTCCCGATCGGCCGGTGGAGCGACCGCGTCGGTCGACGTCCATTCCTGGTGTGGGGCCTGGTGCTGCTCATCCCCGCGACGATCGTGCAGGGGTACATACTCTCGTCTGCATGGATGACGGTCGCCCGCTTCATCCAGGGGATAGCCGTCGCTTCGGTGTTCGCCCCAGCTCTTGCACTCGCCGGGGACCTCGCCGGAGAGGGGGCGTCGGGCTCGACGCTCTCGGTGTTGACGATGGGATTCGGCCTGGGTGTCGCCTTCGGGACACTGCTGAGTGGCATCCTTGTGGGATTCGGGTTCGCGATTCCGTTCGTCACCGCGGCGTTCTTCGGTGCAGTGGCACTTGTGCTGGTCCTTCGCACCGTCGAGGACCCAGCGGCGACGGGCGCCGCAGCCGTGTGAGGGTCATCAGTCCCCAGCTCAGACCAGAAACGATTAATCTGGACGTTGTCGTACGTGTAAGTATCCGCTCTTAGCTCAGTCTGGCAGAGCAGCCGACTGTAGATCGGCTTGTCCCCCGTTCAAATCGGGGAGAGCGGATTCGATCTGAAGAAAGGCGACAAGCAGACTCTTGATGTGGTCAGGAGAATCATCACGAGAGGATGAGCGTACGCGAGGAGGTGTGGGACATCTATCGCGAGACCCTGCCTGTGATGCTCATCGCACTGATGGGAGGCCTCATCGCGGGGGTACTGCTCGAGGAGGTGGTCGGGCTGATAGAGCGATTACCCGGGCTGCTTGTCATGATACCCGTGTTCCTCGCGACTCGTGGGAACGTCTACGCAGCGTTGGGCGCCCGCATCGCGAGCGGGCTTCACCAGGGCCTGATCAGCCCCCGCTTCCGACGTGATCCGCGGCTCATCCAGGCGGTAATCGCATCCTTTGTCAATGCCATGGCGGTGGCGGTCGTCATCGCGATCATCAGCTGGGTCAGCCTGCAGGTGTTGGGGCGGCCCAGTGCATCGCTGCTCAAGCTCGTATCGATCATGGTACTCGCAAGTGGGTTCGCCGCGAGTGTGCTGATCGTAGGGCTGTTGTCGATCATCTTCGTGGGCTACCGGCGAGGTGTCGATCCGGACAATCTCGTGGGGCCGGTCGTCACGACGCTCGGCGATATCTTCGGGATGCTGTTCATCGTGGTCGCGATTGGGGTGGTCGAGTGGGTGGGGATATGACGGCATCATCGGATCTGGGGACATCCTGGCGGGCAACAGGTATCATCCGGCGCATGTTCCCCCTGCTGGTCGTGTTGTCGGTGATCGTTTTGATCGCGGGCATCAGGCTGGAGCAAGCTGGTGCCCTCCTGCAGAGATACGGTGTGATCGCGGTGATGGTCCCAACGATGGTCGGCACGGGAGGGAACCTCGGTGCGGTCCTGTCCTCGCGACTGTCGACACGGTTCCATCTGGGATTGACGGTGACCGATCCGAGCGACCGTGGGCTTTGGAGCAACGTGATCGCGGTGAGCCTGCTCGGCATGACGATCTTCGCCGGACTGGCGGGGGCAGGCTACATCCTGGACGGGCTGACAGGTGGGCAGGTGGGGGGGCAGTCCCTGCTGATCATCACGGTACTCAGTGGTGCTGTGATCATCATCGCAGCCATCTCTTTCAGCTTCCTCGCGACATATCTGGCCTTCCGATACCGAATCGACCCCGATGATGTGACCATCCCCGTGGTCACGAATCTGGTCGATGTGTTGGGCATGATAACGTTCCTCACGGTTGCAGCGTTCGTCCTGGGCTGAGGCATGCTTTTACAGCGTTGGTGGATAGGTGTCCTATGACCGATGTCATCGTCATCGGAGGCGGCCCAGCAGGATTGAGTGCCGCACTGTTCACCGCCAAGAACGGGCTATCGACGAAGGTGTTCGATACGGGAGAGACCTGGATGCACAAGGCACACCTGTTCAATTACCTCGGGGTGGGTTCGGTCGACGGGACAGCATTCATGCAGACCGCCCGACAGCAGGTCCGCGACTTCGGGGCAGAGGTCTCCGATGTAGCGGTCGATGAGGTGTCAGAGTCGGAGGCAGGATTCACGGTCTCGACGGACGAAGAAGCTGCGAGAGCGACATACATCGTGCTCGCGACCGGTGCGGATCGGAGTATCGCCGAGGCTCTCGGATGTGCCACAACTGACGAGGAGGTCGTCGAGGTGAGCTTGTCGATGGAGACGAGTATCGAGGGGGTCTATGCGACAGGTGCGATGGTCCGCGCGCAGGAATGGCAGGCTGTCATCGCCGCGGGGGACGGAGCGACCGCAGCACTGGATATCCTCTCGAAGGAGGAGGGTGATCACTTCCATGATTTCGACGTACCGGCGACCGCGGGCGAGCTCTTCGAGACGTTGGCCACCGAGTGATCACTCGAGCTCTGCGCGGGTCCGTCGATGGCGGTACCGGAACATCGGTGCGAGCCCGAAGACGGTGACCGGTGAGATGACTGCGGCGAGGGGACCACCCAACCGGAGTGAGACCATATCGTGGACCTGTGTGCCCCCGTTGACTGCATCGAATGAGTGGTCGTGCCGCCAGTGATCGAAGGGGCCCCCTCGCATCACGTCCGTGAACCGACATCGGTCCTCGTCGACCTCACGTTCGGTGATGATAGAGGTCCACTCAGTCGTTGGCAATACACCGAGCGGGCGCATCTGTAGGTCGATCTCACTGCCCCGGACCAGTGTTCCGCTTTCATCCCCCCTGATCTCCTGGACCTGCAATCCCAACGGCCCAGGTGTCAGCGCACGGAGCCCATCAATAGTCGAGTGGAAGGCCCATACGGATTCTATCGGTGCGTCCACCCACACTGACCGGTGATACGTGGTCATTCGGCCCCATCAGATGGACGCTGGTCACGGGGGAACCATGCCAGGCGATGATCCGCATCGATCGAGACTGCAACGGATCCTGTGCGTGGAATCTCCTCATCATGGTTGTGCATGCACTGGAGTGCCTCTCCGGTGCTAAGTTCGACCTCATACAGGAAGCTCGGGCCGAGGTATCGCCGCGCCATCACCTCCCCACAAGCAGGCATCGCAGTATCCGGCGATGCGATGGAGACATCATCTGGTCGCACCAACACGTCGATCGGCGTCTGATCGTACTCAGGGGCCAGCCCATAGATCTGCTCGCGTGGCAGATGTCCTACCGGAGTCCGCACCTCGTCCCCATCGACGTAGCCAGGCACGAAGCTCGCATAGCCCAGAAAGCCAGCCACAAACCGGGAGCGGGGATGCTGAAAGATCTGCTCAGGAGTGTCGATCTGTTCGATCTGACCGGCATGCATCACCGCCACCCGGTCGGAGATGGACAGGGCCTCCTCCTGGTCATGGGTGACGGATATGGCTGTGACGCCTGCGGCCTTCAGTATCTGCCGCACCTCCTCACGCATCTGTACACGAAGGTCCACATCAAGATTCGAGAACGGCTCATCCAACAGCAACACCGCCGGCTCCGGTGCGAGCGATCGTGCTAGTGCCACGCGTTGCTGCTGGCCTCCAGAGAGCTCATCTGGATAGTGCTCAGCATACCGCGACAGGCCCACAAGCTCGAGCATCTCTTCGACGATGGATGTCCTGCCTGCAGGGTTGACATGCTCGAGCCCGAAGGCGATGTTCTCCGCTGCTGTGAGATGTGGAAACAACGCGAACTCCTGGAACACCACCCCAACCCCTCGCTCCTGTGGCGGGAGGCTGCGTTCACCGGCGACCTCACGCTCACCGATCGTGATCGTCCCCGAGTCTGCCGTCTCGAGACCCGCGATCAATCTGAGTGTCGTCGTCTTCCCACACCCTGATGGGCCCAACAACGTGAGGATTTCTCCCACACGCACATCGAAACTGATCGCATCGAGGACCTCCTCTTCCCCGAACCGTTTGCTCAGCCGATCGACCGAGAGAATGACATCCGATCTCTCCTGCTGCTCATCGACGGACGCGGTCTCCGCCATCGATCAGGTCCCCTCTCGTGTCCGCATTAGGCCATCCTAATCCTTCCACAGTCAAATAGGCCGCGGTCAGCATCACCAGGTGCCATGGAATGTGTCGAACCGCAGCGCATCCAGGGGTTCCTCTCCGATAGCGATGCGGTACTCCTGTGGCGTCAGCATGGGCTTCTTGAAGCGTGGTCCGTCATCTGTGGTAATTCGTGGACAGCCCGTGTTCACGAACGCATCGACATCGAAGTTGATCAGCCGGTCTGGGGTGACCTCATCCATCGTGATCATGTACGCGTCCGCGTTCGTCGCGAGGATCTGCTCGGCTTCCTCCATCCGGCCTTGTCCGATCTTCGTGCAGAAGATCACACCCCAGGTCTGTGCATCCATGGCCCGATGGACCGCACCGTAGCGTTGTTTCATGAACTGCTCTGTGTCTGCGACCGTCACCACATTGTTGACCGGATCGGCGATCACCACCGTCTTATCAGGATGCTCCATCGCAAGTCCGAGTGGGTGGAACTTCCCGCCACCGACGTAGAGCACCTGCTCCGCATCGATGTCGGCGGATGCGTAGTTGCATCCCAACACCTGCCCCTCATACGTCAACCGTTCGTCACCTCGCCGGGTCTCGACCGGATACCCTGCGGCCTCAAGCCACTCCACCATCTCTTCGAAGTGGTTCATATGCTGGGCAGTGGTGACGAGCCCGACCGGTTCATCCGCCAATTCAGCGCGGGCAGCATCCATGATCGGGAAGGGGTCCACATTCGAGAACAGCGGTACGTACAGAATCTTGTCTGACTGCTTCATCGGTGAGTGGCCGAAATGTACGAAGAGGTCCGTGCGTTGCATCAGAAACGTGTCCAGATCACAGGCGCCGTAGCACGGCTGCCCAGAGAGGAAGAATCGGACATCAGCAGATGCTCGGGCACGGAGGTCGTCGACAACGGCGGGACCACGCCGCTTCAGTCCCTCAGGGAACTGCAGTCCCACCCGGTGTGCATCTCGGTCATCGATCGCCGTCAGGATGCGGTCGAGCTCATAATCCCACTCACGGTCATGCTGTAGTGCCATGCCCGACCGGCGCAAGTCACCGGGGGTGGTCTCAGATTCGCCCATTGTGACCTTTCGATGCCAGCGGAGTTTAACAGGACCGGTACAGGGGGTTACTCTGCTTCAGCAGCTGGCTCATCCAGCTCTGCTGCCATCTCCTCGACCTCCGCTGTGCCCTCCATATCGAGATCTGACAGATCACCCATGAGGTCCGCATACCCCTGGATGACCTCTTGTACCACGATGCGGTCGACCCCGATCCGGGAGATGATGTCATCGGCGATCTGATGCTTCGAGAACAACCACTGCTGGTTCAGTGTCATCTGCGGCGTCGCCTCAATGTACAGCGACTCCTTCTCAACTTCCTCTTCCTCACCTTCTTCGGATGTCTCGGTCACCATGTCCGTTTCGACCCACATGTCTGGAACCGCCTGGACGTACAGGCTCAACATGCTCGCAGCCTGCTCGACAGGATCATCGACCACTTCGAGGACCTCATACGAGTACTCCAGGTCCTCGCCGGCCAGCGGATGGTTGAAATCGATTCGGGCACGGCCACCGATGATCGTGATGACGCGTCCTTGTTGGCCATCGATTTGCACCTGGGCCCCGGGGAATCGGTCATCCTCCTCGATCTTCGAGGCACTGACGGTACGGACCTGTCCTTCCTCATACGAACCGAAGGCATCCTCTGCAGCGATCGTGATCTCGCCTGTCGCACCAGGGGCGGCGCCGATCAGTTCCTGCTCGACCGCATCGAAGACATAGCCGCCATCGACGATGATAACGCGAGGCTCGATATCGAACTCCTCGATATCAATCTCGGCCTCCTCTGCGATCTCCACATCGGTGGTGTCGACCACGCGACCATCCTCGACCGTCCGCATCGTGTATGCCAGCCTGATGAAATCGTCAGCCGCAATCGATTCATCATCACCTGCGGACCCCGTTGTCTCGGTCTCCTGCGCGTCATCATCAGCCATACCGGTCACACTGGAGACCGACGCTTAACAATCACGTTTCCCATGGAGGCAGCGTTTTGAGGTCAATGGGGCTACGGAGTGCATGATCGAAGTCGAGCGGAAGTACCGTTGCAACCCCTCGGTGGTCGCCGCAGTGGAGACGGTCGCTGACCATGGCGCAGCACCAGTCGATCAGACAGATCTGTATCTGAACGCCCCAGATCGGGATTTCGCCACGACCGATGAGGCTCTGCGGATCCGCTCAACAAAGACAGCCGGGGCGCATGAGGCGGTTGTGATCACATACAAAGGCCCGAGGAGTCCTGAGGCGGCAAAGGCACGGACAGAGCATGAGGTGGATGTCGACGGGTTCGATGTGACGGCCGCGATCTTCGATGCCCTTGGTTACATCGCAGTCGCAGAGGTGCAAAAGCGTCGCAGACAGTACCACTGGGCGGGCGTGGATGTCAGCATCGACACACTGGGCACTGGGGACCGATACATCGAACTCGAACGCACGGTCACCGAAGAGGAGGCCGTCGAGGAGGCAGATGCGGAGATCGCAGCCCGATCTGCGGAGCTAGGGCTCTCCCCTGATGATCTGGAGCCCCGGTCGTATCTCGAGCTCACCCTTGAGTATGAGTGAGGGTAATGAATCACGGCGCCGAACTTTCCGCAAGTTATAGACCCGCCCACAATCTCGATTCGGGCATGACCGCGCGGAACATCGCCATCGAACCACTCGACCGGGTGGCACTCGAGGACCAGAAGGTCGAGATCGTCGAACGCAAGGGGCTAGGCCACCCAGACTCGATCTGCGACGGTATCGCCGAGGCTGTCTCACGGGCGCTCTCACAGCTGTATCTTGAGCGGGTTGACAGTGTGTTGCACTACAACACGGATGAGACGCAGCTCGTCGCGGGGGAGTCAGCACCTCGATTCGCGGGAGGAGAGATTCTCAACCCGATCTATGTCCTGATTGTCGGGCGGGCAACAAAGACGTACGAGGGGGAACGCCTCCCGGTCGATGCGACGGCGATCACCGCAGCACGCGCATACATCGAACAGACGGTGCCGGAGCTCACAGTCGGTGAGGACATCATCATTGATGTGAAGTTCGGGCAGGGCTCGGGAGACCTGACGGATGTGTTCGGTGACGGCGCACGCAAGGTCCCGATGGCGAATGATACCTCGTATGGGGTTGGGTTCGCACCGTTCACAGAGACCGAGGCAATCGTCAAAGCGACGGAGGAATCGTTAAATGGGCCATTCGCAGACCGGCATCCGGCGATCGGACCCGATATCAAGGTCATGGGTAAGCGCGAGGGGGACACGATCTCGATCACGGCAGCGGTGGCGATGATCGACCGGTACGTCGAGGACCTCACGCAGTATCGGGCGATCAAGGACGAGATCGCAGCACACATCCAGACACTGGCTGCTGAGTATACCAGTCGTGCCGTGCAGGTGGCGGTCAACACCGCCGACGATTACGAAACTGAATCGGTCTATCTGACGGTGTCGGGGACATCCGCAGAGATGGGGGATGATGGGTCAGTGGGACGGGGCAACCGATCGAACGGCCTGATCACACCGAACCGACCCATGAGCATGGAGGCCACTTCAGGCAAGAACCCGGTCAACCACATCGGGAAGATCTACAATCTCCTGTCGACAGAGATCGCAGAATCGGTCGTGGCAGAGGTGGAAACCGTCGATGAGGTGCAGGTGCGATTGGTCTCCCAGATCGGTAGTCCGATCGATCGACCACATCTCGCGGATGTCCAGCTGCTCACAGAGGCAACAGATGAGTCGATCCACACGGAAGTCGAAGCCATCGTTGACCGGAAGCTGGAGGCAGTCACAACGGTGACACAGCGATGTATTGAGGGGGATGTGACGACCTTCTGATTCGATGGACGTGGTGGTCGCTGGGTATGCAGATCTGAGCGTCAAAAGCAGTGCCGTGCGCAGACGGATGATCGACCAGCTCGCAAGTGTCATCCGGGGGGTGGTGCCTGATTCGGCCAAGGTAGAAGCTGGCTTCGACCGGCTTGTGATCACTACCTCGACACCAGAATCCATGTTGCCCGTTGTCACCACGACCCCGGGCATCGCCCATGCGCTGGCCGCGACGAAGGTGCCGGCGACAGTCTCTGCCATCTGTGCTGGTGCACGTATGGCTGCGGAGGACCACACCACAGGAGACAGTTTCGCCGTGTCGGTCCACCGTGGTGACGTCTGCAGTGATGTCCCGTCCTCACAGCAGCTCAAGCGAGCGGTGGGCACCGCAGTCCAGGCTGCAACCGGTGCGCCGGTCGATCTGGATGCCGCAGACCGGAGGTATCACATCGACCTCCGGGGGCAGACTGCGTTCGTGGGCACGGACCGACAGCGAGGCGTCGGAGGTCTTCCACCGGGTGTGCAGGCGCCGGTCGTGGCGTTGGTGAGCGGGGGGATCGACTCGCCTGTGGCGATGTGGCGGATGCTGCGTCGAGGTGCCCCCGTGATCCCAGTGCATTGCCAGCTCTCCGGCGGCGATGAGCCGGAGGCATCGATGCGGGCAGAAGCATGTGTGGAGCGACTCAACAGCCGTGTGGGTCACGTGGCGCGTGCGATGCGGAGTGTGGATCTCACGGCTGTCGTCGAGCTGCTGTGCTCGGAGACGGCGGATCTACGGATGTTGCACATCCACCGTTCCCTGTTGCTTGCTGCCCGAGCTGTCATGGATGCGACAGATGCGGTGGGGATCGTCACCGGGGATGTGATTGGGCAGAAGGCATCGCAGACGAGTCGTAACCTGCTGGTTGTCGATGCGGCTATCGAGGCGCCAGTGTACAGACCGCTGATCGGCCTGGATAAGGCGACGATCGAAGAGGAGGCACGGTCGCTGGGGACGTACCGGCTTGCTCTCGGTCCGAGTGGCTGTGAAGCGGTCGCACCAGCACATCCTGAGACTGCAGCCGACCTCGAGGCTGTCATCGCCGATGAGCCCCCGACGCTGTCAGGCACACTGCGGAGGGCCCTCGATGACATTACATAATCCATATGCACACCGAATCCCCTGTAAGAAGGTGTGACGACGGTCTGTCTGCTCGGCGATGCCGACGTGGTTGTCCGAGAAGAGTTGCTGAGCCGAGAGACCGCAGCGGATGCACTGTCGATGTACAGCTTGTCATCCCCGTTTTTCAACAGTGTCGCTGTGCAGACGGTGAGCTTGGGCACGGCGGTCTCGCTGTGTAATGACCTCGATTGGTACATCAGACGGTTCGTGGACCGGGCGATCATCATGGAGGAGTCGATCAGCCAGAGCGAGTGGTTGAGTCGATCGCTGGCGACGGCAGTCCGTGATCAGGACATCCAGCCTGATCAGACCCGGCAGTACCTCGCGATCTATGGGCTCATCGACGGGAGGCTCACCGACCCGCTGTACACGCAGCTGGTCGAAGGGGGCACATTGCCGCCGTATGATCTCAAACCGGTGGATGACACCATCGTCGTCCGGATCACTGCAGATGAGTACAGCATGGGCTGAGTCAACGTGGCCGGTCTACGAACAATTAAGAAGGATGCCTCCATTTGCGAGATTATGAACGGTAGCCCCGAACAGATCACCACACTCGTGGGCCGGGAGGTCTACTCGAATAATGGGGTCTTTGTCGGTGAGGTCGAAGACGTCCGCATCGATCTCCGAGAGCGACAGGCCGTCACCGCATTGGCGGTTCATCAGCTCAATCATGAACTGTTCGAGGGCCGTATCGAAGCCGGCAAGGGGGTTCTGATACCCTATCGGTGGGTCAGGGCGGTCGGAGATGTGATCTTGATAAACGATGTCATCGAGCGACTGAAAGATCCAGAAGAAGAGCGCGGTTCGATCTCTGCGTAGTTCACGAACCATTCGCGGCGTCTGACCCCTCGACACCCAACTCTCGGAACATCGCCCGGGAGACAGCTTCCTCAGTGAGCGTGAGCAGCGTCTCCCTGTTCGTGTCACTCGCCCCACCGAATATCCCCAGCGGGATCTCAACGTCACCCTGTGTGGAGTGACCAGAGGGGGTGCCGATGTCGCTGAATCCATCCTCCAACACTGACCCGATATTCACCCGGATGTCCTTCGAGCGCGCGGCGAGGAAGATACGGTCATCTGCGATACCGAACACAGCGGTGGTGGTAATCCCTTCCAGCTTGAGCAGATGCTGGGCCGCCTCCCCGAGCGCATCCTGGTTCCGGATGAACCCCGCATTCGAGATCAGATGACTGCCCTGCACCTCCCGGTTCTGGATTGCCTCAGCGAGGATGTCCAGCGTCTCTGGCGACATCGATGGCGACTCCACCTGCTCGAGCGTGTCATGATCTGCGAACGGGTAGAGGTACGCCGCAGCGGTCAGATCAGCCGGTGTCGTCTCACGCTTGAAGTCGACAGTCTCACTTCGGATCCCATACAGCAAGGCGGTCGCGATGACCTCGGTGGGGGTGAGATCGAACTCCTGGAGGTATTTGGTGAGGATGGTCGAGGTCGATGAGATGTTCGGACGGACATCCGCGAATGACGGTTCGATCTCCTCTGAATGCTCATCATGGTCGATGAGGATATCCACCTGTTTTAGATCGATAGCATCTCCCGACGGGATGTGGTCGACGAGTGCGACGAGGTCATACGCCTCTACATCGGGCGCACCTTCGACATGCTCCAGTTCGATACCAAGCAGATTCACGAATGCGCGGTTCTCCTGCTGGCCGATCTCACCGCCGTAGAGAATCTCTGCATCCGCACCGACCGCCTCCACGATGGCCTGCAGAGCCACCGCCGACGCGATGGAGTCGGGGTCAGGATTGTCCTGTGTGACGATGGCCACCTGTCCATCTGTCCCATCGATCAGTTCCCGTAGCTGTGCGGCCTTGTACTCGAGCTCCCCGGACTCCAGTCGGCGGAGCGCGGAATCGGCGATCACTTCAGCCGGATTGATGACGACATCAGCACCCAGATCTGCGAACTCATCGGCAGAGACCGGATCAGACGCCCGTACCACGACGAAGCGACTGACATCATCCGTGCGAAGAGTCTCGAGCGCAGCACGGTTGGCATCGATGTCGGAAGACATGATGACGATCACCTCACGGTCTGCCAGCAGTTCCCCAATCACCTCCTCACCGATGTCAGCCTCGGTTGCGTTCAGATCTTGATCTCTGAGACTCTCTACCCGGCCCGGGTCGTGGTCGATGATGAGCACGTCTTTGTCCGCTTCGACGAGCTCCTCGACGACCGCATAGCCAACACTCCCACAGCCAAGTATCGCATAGGTGGCTGTCGAAGCCCCGCTGGCTCCAGCGCTCATAGTGCCTGGTGTGTGCGCCTGTTTGATATAAACTCACGTGTTGTCGAATCGCAGGACCTGGGCCAACAGAAACGGCTTTACGGGTCGCTCGGAGTGTTTCGGCGGGGGCCGGTAGCTCAGTCCGGCAGAGCATCTGACTCTTAATCAGACGGTCGCGCGTTCAAATCGCGTCCGGCCCGTCAATCGGTGAACCGCTCAAGCAACATCTCTAGGGAGTAAGCTGCCAGCGGGGTCCTCGCTGTTCGAACAGAGGATATGACGAATGTGGAGTTCGTGCGCCGTACTTCATCGATGGTCTCGATGCGCGTGATCAGATCTTCGACATCATCGACGCTGGGCAGCTGTGCGATGATGATGAAGTCTGTCTCTCCCATGGTGAAGTAGACCTGCGTAACCCCCTGGATATCAGCGAGTCGCTGTTCGAGATCATGATGCGATCCGGAGTAATCGGTCATGATCTCGATGAAGATCGTCACTTCGAACCCAGCTGCCTCTGGGTCGATATCGTACAGATCAGAGGTGATGATGCCCGCCTCTCGCAGCTTGTTCAGGCGGTAATGGATCGTCGAGACGGGGATATCGGTCAGATCATGTAGCAGATCGGGGCTGCCCGTCCGGTGGTCGGCGATCGCCTTCAACAGTCGAATATCACGGATGTCCATGGTGAGGGTCCCAGGCTATCGTTCTGGATATTCTTCTATCAGAGATGCATATCATAAATAATGATGGTTCAAGACGATTCTGCTAAATACTCGAAAACTATTGGAGAGATATACAGTGTATATGCAATACATGAGATTCTTCTGGCGGACTCCGGTCTTATTCATACTGCTAGGGACGATCTGGGGGTCGTCATTCCTCGCCATCGATGTAGGCCTCCAGGTCGCACCACCGCTCACATTCGCCGCCTTTCGATACCTGCTCGCAGGAATTCTCCTCGTTGGCTACAGTGCGTACAGCACGGGTCGATGGGTGCCACGGTCAGGCCGTGCTGCGACAGAGATCGGCATCATAGCGGTCTTCCTGATCGCCGCTTACCACGCACTGCTGTACACGGGGCAGGTGACTGTCGCTGCACCCGTGGCGGCTGTGCTCGTGAACCTCTCTCCGATCTTCACGGCCATCATCGCCGTGCTCTGGATGGGCCAACGGTACGATTCTGCGGCCATAGCAGGGTTCATCGTCGGGCTCATTGGGGTTGCGATCGTCGCGATCAGCCCAGGGGTGGGCCTCCGTGTCGATGGGATAGGCATGGTGCTGATCATCGGCGCTGGGCTGAGCTTCGCGGTGGGGTCGCTGCTCACATCCGTGCGGACCGATGAGACCCCCCTGGTCACAATCCATGGCTGGGGGATGTTGGTCGGCGCAGGGGTGTTGTTTGTCGCGGCTGTTGTCGGGAAACAGCCACTCATGCCGACCTCTTGGGGCCCGTCAGGACTGATTGCGCTGGTATATCTCGCCATCGCATCGAGCATCTTCGGCTTCCTGATGTTCTTCGAGCTGCTCACACGCATGCCAACGGCAGAGCTGAATCTCATCGGGTACATCCAGCCGATTGCCGCTGCGATGCTTGGCTGGGTCATATTCGGTCACAGCGTTGCGCCGACGACAGTGGTGGGGTTCGCGGTCATCGTCCTCGGCTTCCTGCTGGTCCATCATACAAATGTGGAGACCGTCCTCGCAGCCCACCGGCGACGGTTCACACTTCGCGAGCCCGTGAGCATCTATGCGGTCGACCCCGTCGAACCGACGGACGCTCAATCCCCGAAGGTGGGAAGCTCCAGGGCCCTCGCTGACACCGCAGACTGAAGTCGGTCGCAGAGCTCATCGACAGACACTCCGTCGACCTCGCGTTCCTGCCGGTCACGCACGGAGACGGTCTCAGCGCTGATCTCATCATCACCAACGATCAGCATGAACGGGATCTTCGCCTCTTGGGCATCACGGATCTTGCGGCCAAGTGTCCATGATCGGTCCTCGACGGTGACCCGCAGAGGATCGAGCGCTGCAGCGACCGACTCCGCGTATGGGATATGCGCATCCGTTATCGGTAGAATCCGTACCTGCTCTGGCGCAAGCCACAGGGGGAAGCGACCGTTGAAGTGTTCGATGAGCACCATGAAGAATCGCTCGTACGATCCGTACAATGCCCGATGTATCATCACCGGTCGGTGGTCGGCATTATCTGACCCCGTGTAGGTCAGACCGAAGCGCTCGGGCATGTTGAAATCAAGCTGGACCGTCGGGCCATCCCAACGTCGACCCAGCGCGTCGGTGAACGCGAAGTCGATCTTCGGGCCGTAGAATGCCCCATCGCCGGCGGCAATCGTGTAAGCAGCCTCCCTGGCATCGAGGACCCGTCGGAGTTGATCTTCTGCCTCCCGCCAGATCGCATCACCACCCACGGACTTCTCAGGACGGGTCGCGAGTGCGACGTCGGCTTCGAGCCCGAATGTCTCGAGCACCGATTCGATCATCGAGATGATCGACTCGACCTCACGTTCGATCTGGTCTGGCCGGCAGAAGATATGACCATCATCGATGGTGAATGCCCAGACACGAGAGAGACCTGAGAGTTCCCCACGTTGTTCACGGCGGTAGACCTTACCGTTCTCAAAGTAGCGGACTGGGAGGTCACGATACGACCATGCGTGTTGGTCATAGATTGTGGCATGTCCCGGGCAGTTCATCGGCTTCAGCCCATACTCCTCATCATTGACGTCGAGGAGGAACATGTCCTCCGCATAGTTGTCATAATGACCAGAGACCTTCCACAGCTCTGTGCGGAACAGATGCGGGGTCTCGGTGGGTGCGTAGCCGGCGGCCTCGTTCAGCTCGTCTGCAAAACCACGGAGGGCATTCAACACCCGCTTGCCGTTCGGATGGTACAATGGCAGCCCCGGTCCGGTCACCTCAGCGATCGAAAAGAGATCGAGCTGCTGTCCAAGTTTCCGATGATCGCGTTCGGCGGCGGCAGCCCGCTGGTCAAGGTACCGTTCAAGAGCAGCCTCATCCCGGAAAGCGGTGCCGTACACACGCGTCAACATCGGGTTCCCTTCATCACCGCGCCAATATGCGGAAGATATCTCCAGGAGAGCCACAGCCCCGATCGCACCAGTGGAGTCGACATGTGGCCCCTGACAGAGGTCTGCGAACTCCGCCTGTGTATACACCGAAAGTGGATCCTCACCGGCCGCCTCAGTCTCGAGGATATCCTGCTTGTACGGGTTCGATGCATATCGGTCTTGCAGCTCCTCGCGCGCGATGAACTCATGTTCAATCGCATAGTCCGCATCGATGATAGCCTGCATCTCCGTCTCCAGGTCGCGGAGGTCGCCCTCGGTGAGGTCGACGGCATCCACATCATAGTAGAATCCTTCATCCGTAGCAGGGCCGATCGCCAGCTTCGCATCCGGATGTGCTCGAAGCAGGGCCTGCGCGAACACATGGGCTGCGGAGTGTCGCAAGACCCGCAGGTACGCATCACTTTGCTCGGTGACGATCTCGACTGCAGCCCCATCTGCCACCCCATGAGAGCTGTCGACGAGCTCACCATCGACGATCCCCGCCACGGTGTCGCGTCCGAGTCCCGGCCCGATCGCGTAAGCCACGTCTTGTATGGTCGCATCCGCAGGCACCGTTAAGCTCGAGCCATCAGGGAGCCTGACAGCGATATCCTCCATAGGTTGTGGTCGGATGGTGGTGAATAAGGGTTTTCGACTGCCCACCCACCGCCAGAGCTTAACACCACGCCGTTTCCGGTTGAGGTGTGAGCGCACCGGTCCGGGGACTGATCGAACCGAAATCGTGGTCCGGCCCGTTGGACCTGTACGCGACGCTTGAATGCGGTCAGACCTACTGCTGGCGTCGGAGCGACGGCCAGATGTTCTCCGGTGACCCACCCGCTGCGGATGCGTGGTATGAGACAGTCGTCGGTGCCGATGATCCGCGTGTTGACGCGCCCGTCACGCTCCGAATACGCCAGCAGCCCGATGGACTGGCATATGAGGCATCAGAGGAAGCAGAGGAGCTGATCCGGTCGATGATCGGATTGGACGACCCGCTCGAGGATATCTATGCAGCGATGCCATCACATCCGCTCATTACGGCGGCTATCGAGCGCTATCCCGGGCTCCGCATCGTCGCAGACCCGCCGGTGGCGTGTCTCCTCTCGTTCATCTGCTCTGCACAGATGCGGGTCGCTCGCACGTATCAGCTGCAGCTGCAGATCGCGGAGACGTTCGGTCAGTCATGGGGCTGGGATGGGGTGCAACTGAGGGCATTCCCGACCGCCGAGCGCCTCGCCCAGGCAAGTGAGACAGAGCTACGTGAGCTGGGATTGGGCTACCGCGCGCCGTATGTCGTCGATAGCGCAGAGCTGATCGCCACAGGCGAGCTTCATCCTACGGATGTGCGCGGTCTGCCGTATGAACAGGCGCGAACAGAACTGACGAGGTTCATCGGGGTGGGCGAGAAGGTCGCAGATTGTGTTCTCCTGTTCGCGCTTGGATATCACGAGGCGGTTCCACTTGACACGTGGATGCGGAAGGTGATCAACTCATATCTCCCCCATGTCGATGATGGAAGCTACACGGACCTGTCTGCTGGAATCCGCCAGAGCTTCGGCGGCGACATCGCGGGGTACACCCAGACCCATGTGTTTCATTTGCTCAGACAAACCCCAAAACAGGACCTTCCACCGGGTGCGAGCTGACGCTCACAACGTCATCTGGAGTATAAGGGCAGCTGCGGTTCCGTCAGTCGGCGGTCGCTGGGACCGATTCTGGCTCGCGGGAGACGACCTCCTCACAGATGCCGCTGATCAGATTGAAGACTGCGACCTTGTGGTCGGTCTTCGATTTGTGGATTGAGGTTGGTCGTACGCCGAGTTGGTCGTAAGATGTCAGATCGATGGTGCATCCATCCCACTCCTCGATTTGGGCCTCCACTTCCGCCAGGAGGCCGTGTAGATGAATGAGTTCCTGCTTTTTCATGGACATTCCAGATTTGCTATCGGGGGGTTATATTGTTACCTTGAGCTACGTTAGCACGGAACGCCCGAAAACTATGCCATCAGGGCCGATGCACCCAGATTTTGCTGAGGGAACGTCACGAATTTCCATGAATGATACCACTGGTTCTTGTGAGAATTGTCAATTCATTGATGTCACGGTGTGTCACTGAAATTCTTTGACGATGTGCAGATCATGATCGGTGCGCAACAGTTCGGCGACGCGACGCACAGTGCCGCAGTTGGGACAGGCCAGATCCGAGCGGATTGGAGCGACATCATTTGGCCGATCTTCCCACTCGTGATCACAACTGGGGCACAGAAACCGAACAAAGCTCTCATCCATGACTCGATATGGCGCCCCATGGGGCTAGAAACTGCTGGCCTCAGGCAGTGACCGAATCCGGTTCGACCTCGAGCAGCTCCTTATACCGGTTCCTGATCGTGACCTCCGAGACATCCGCCACCTCGCTGACCTGGTTCTGTGTGACCTTCTCGTTCGTCAGTAGAGCCGCGGCATACACGGCTGCTGCTGCCAGTCCGACCGGGGACTTGCCGGAATGAATCGCCGCTGCCTTCGCATTCCGGAGGAGGATTCTCGCTTGTCGCTCGGCCTCATCACTCAGACCAAGGTCCGATGCGAAGCGGGGGACATACTGCTCAGGGTCAGCGGGTTCGATCTCGAGCTTCAGCTCTCTGACAACATATCGGTACGTGCGAGTGAGCTCCATCTTATCCACCCGCGAAACCCGTTCGATCTCATCGAGCGACCGAGGTGTCCCCGCCTGTCGTGCTGCTGCGTACAACGCGGCGGTCGAGACCCCCTCAATCGACCGACCCGGAAGCAGGTCCTCATTCAACGCACGCCGGTAAATGACCGAGGCGGTCTCACGAACGGTCTCAGGCAGCCCCAGTGCAGATGCCATGCGGTCGATCTCGCCGAGGGCCTGCTTCAGGTTTCGTTCCTTCGAATCGCGGGTACGGAAGCGTTCATTCCACGTGCGCAGCCGCTGCATCTGCTCGCGCTGGCGTGAAGACAGTGCGCGTCCGTACGCATCCTTGTTCTGCCAGCCGATGTTCGTCGACAGCCCCTTATCATGCATCAGGTTCGTCGTCGGTGCGCCCACCCGGGACTTTTTATCTCGTTCTGCACTGTCGAACGCACGCCATTCCGGGCCGCGATCGATGCTGTCCTCATCGACGACTAGACCGCAGTCTCGACAGACAGTCTCTCCACGAGTCTCGTCGGTGACAAGTTGACCGCCACACTCAGGGCACCGATGCCGTTCGATTGCACGCGCCTCCTCGCGCTCGCTCTCGGTCTCGTCGGCCTCGGCCTGGCGAATCCGATGTCGCTCAGCCGTAGACGCATTCTCCTCTTCTGTTGCCGCGGTCTCTGTGATACGTGAATCAGTCATTTTACGTCGGGGAACCGCCGATATGTTTGGTAACGGTTATTCAGCGGCGAAGCCTTACTGTAAGTGATATTTCCCAAATATTTAAATGCATTTGTTGTAGGGGCGCACGATGGCGAACTGATTTTACCAAGACACACGGATGACACCCATGGACGGTGAAGGCCCTGTACCATGGTATGCCACAGACGGGTATGGGGACTCCACCGAGCAGCGGGGGGCGATGCCACAGCGATGGCCCGCGATGGCGGTCGCGTCAGGGGTGTCTGACAGCGTGGATGAGTACTATGACGAGTTGCATTCTCACCTACGTTCCCAGCTGCGGACAGAGGTCCGGGAGGTGTCCGAAGCGGAGGATGTGGAACTGTTGCGGACGGAGCGACTCCTGCAGGCGATAGAAGCTGCAGTCGGCGATGTCAGTGACCGCTGCGACGACCTCGCACCACCGGATGGGATGGAGGCCCCACCCGCATACACCGTGGGGAGGGCCGCAGAGGCAGCGTTGCATGATCACACGGAGGGTCTGAGGGAGCTGATCGACCATCTGACCCGGCGGGTATCACCCAACCTCCGCGCCATCGCTGGGCCACGGTTGAGCGCTCAGCTCATCGAAGAGGCGGGTGGTCTTCAGCGGCTTGCACGCAAGCCCTCGGGGACGGTCCAGGTGCTAGGTGCGGAGAGTGCACTCTTCGCACATCTGCAGGGACGAGGGACATCACCGAAGCATGGCGTGATCTACACACACCCTGCGGTCAGGCATGCATCGCAGGCGGACCGGGGTACTGTCGCACGCGTGCTGGCGGGGAAGCTGTCAATCGCAGCACGCATCGACTACTACCGCGGCAGCCCCGATGAGGAGTTCATCGCTGATGTGCGCCGACGCCTACGTGAGGTGCGCAGATGAGTGACCTCCCGGTGGGGGTTCAGTGGAGACCGTTCGGTGGGAGACAACGACTCGCGACGCGAGGTGACCCCGTGTATGGAGAGCCCGTCGATGCTGAGGGGTGGCGGGTTTGGGACACCAACCGGTCGAAGGTGGGCGCGCTGCTGGAAAAACACGGAGACCCCGGTTTCGAGCCCAACTCGGGGGTGCTCTATCTCGGGGCGGCGACAGGTACCTCCGTCTCTCACCTGGCAGACATGGGCCTTCTTGTGTATGCAGTTGAGCTAGCTGCGTATGCTGCGGGCGCGCTTCTTGAGGTCTCAGAGAGCCGTCCACGGCTGTTTCCCATTATCGCAGATGCCCGTCAGCCTGCGGGGTACGCTGGTACAGTTGAGGCAGACCTCTCATGGCTCATCCAGGATGTCGCGAGCGCGGATCAGGCACAGATTGCCACGGCCAATCGACGATTTCTGGCGGATGATGGGATGTCGATCATCTTCATCAAAGCCAGGAGCATCGATGCGACCGCCTCCCCAGCGACCGTCTTTGCGGATGTCGAAGCTCGACTCGAGGATACGTATGAGATCACAGCACGGGTGGCGATGGACCGGACACACGAGGACCACCGTGCGGTCATAGCAAAGGTGCGTTAGCACAATCGCAGTGACGCTTTATACCAAGCTCTCACATGGGAATCAACGCAATGTCTGAGAGGTGGAACTGCGGGTGTGTCCAGATTCAACGCACCAGGTCCTAATGATGGCAACCGAGCAACGGGGCCCCGATCAGTTCGACCGATTCGGAAGCATCGGTATCGAAGAGGAATTTTACTTTGTGGAGGACACTGGGGCGCCGGCGCAGGATATTGGGAATCTGCTGGAAGCATCACCACCGACGGGCATTCTGGCTGGTCGAATCGACCATGAGCTGTTTGAGTTCACCGTCGAAACCCAGACGCCGGTCATCGAGGAGCTCAGTGCTGTCGAATCAACCATCACAGAGGTGCGCAGCGCGTTGGTCGCGTACGCGGCATCGAACGGATACCAGATCCTCTGTGCAGGGCTGCATCCGACAGCGAAGTGGTGGGAGCTGCCCCACACTGACAAGCCCCGCTATCGGTCACAGTTAGAGCGCATCCAGTATCCGCAGCATCGCAACCTCACATCTGGGCTCCACATCCATGTCGGCGTGGATGCCCCTGATGCGGCGGTATGGATCGCGAACCATCTCCGGTGGTACGTGGCCCCGATCCTGGCGATCAGTGCGAACTCCCCGTTCTGGTGTGGTGCGGACACGGGCCTCGCGAGTGCCCGTGCGAGCATCTTCGAGGCACTCCCGAATACCGGGATGCCAGGGGCATTCGACTCCTTCGAGAGCTTCGATCGGTTCGAGCGTCGGATGGTCGAGAGCGGGCAGATCCACGATCGGGGCGAGCTGTGGTTCGATGTGCGTCCGCACACCGCCTACGGAACGGTCGAACTGCGTGCGCCAGACGTCCAGATGGACCCCAGCAGGACTGTGGCTATCATCGAGTATGTCCATGCGTTGGTGGAGGAACTGCGTGGTGCGTTTGATGCCGGAGAGCACCGGCAGATGCTCCGCAGGGAGGAGCTCGCAGCAAACAAATGGCAGGCGATCCGCTACGGTGCAGAGGCATCGTTGATCACCGCCGCCGACCGTGAGCCGGTCGGTGTGCGCGAACTGCTGCATGCGGATGCGGCACGCTTCGGACTCGCCCGGCTGGAGGCGATCATAGATGCACCGACCGGGGCTGAGACACAGCAGAGGGTCCGTGATGCAGATGGGTTCGATGAGCTCTTGCAGCAACTCCTTCTCGGTGAGTCGGACTGAAGAAAGGGTTAAACGCGCCAGTCTGATGCTGATTGATATGCCATCGACCGGGGAGTCAGCCACAGACGAACAACCGGGGCAGTCGGACGCTACTGGCCACGGAGGTGCTGACCAACGCGTCGTCGATGCGCTCGCTCGCATCCTACAGACGGAGACGAAGGCTCGGGTGTACGTGGGGTTGCGTCAGCGACCGCATGTGACGAGTGAGGAGCTCGCCACACTGACCGGTCTGTACCCATCGACTGTCCGGGAGGTGTTGGCCCAGATGCATGATGAGGACATCGTCTCCCGGCGCAAGCGTGACCGACAGGGTGCAGGGAACAATCCGTTCGAGTACGATGCGATCGCACCTGCACAGCTCGTGCGGCGGAAGGTCGATGACCTCCAGGAAGAGCTCAACTCCATTTGCCTGCTGGACGACCTCTTAGGACGTGGCCAGTCACCACCACGCGATGGACCAGTGCGGATCAGCATCGATGAGGACTGAACCAGACAGAGCGGAGCTGCAAGTGGCGCTTGGAGGGACGTTCGACCCGGTGCATGATGGACACCTTGCACTGATCGAGCAGGCACTGGCGATGGGCCAGCTGACTGTGGGGCTGACCAGCGATGGACTGGCCCCTGAGACACGTTTGGTCGATCGACCGATCACCCCGTATGAAGAGCGGCATCGACAGCTCTCAGAGGCAATCGCCCCGATCGCGAGGTGCTTCGAACGCCCCTATTCGATTGAGCGACTCACCGAGCCGACCGGTATCGCCACAGCTCCACAGTTCGACGTCCTGATCGTCTCACCTGAGACGCGAAGTGGTGGGGAGCGAATCAATGCATTACGGGCGGCTGCTGGTGACTCAGCCCTGCAGATTCGTGTGATTGACCACGTCAAAGCGATTGATGGTGAGCGGATTTCTTCGACCCGCGTCGTCGCTGGTGAGATCGATGCACACGGCAACCGTCGATCGGCCACCCGGTAGGACAGAATCACCAGCCAGGTGCATCGAACCCCGCATCCTCCAACAGTGGTTTCCACCGCTGTTGGACGCTCAACCGACTGACCCCTACCGCGCCCGCGATCGCGCCCTGAGATCGGCCGTCCCCGCTGATGAGACACCCCGCATAGAGACTCGCAGCGACAAGGGCGGGCTTAGAGCGCTCCGCAGTCGGGAGCTGTGACAAGAAGAGGTCTATCGCTGCGGCCTGTGCGTCCTTCGAAATCCCCAACTGCTCTGCTGCTGCGACCAGCGCATCAACCCATCGGCGCTCCTCTACCTGGGCTCGAGCAGGGTACACGACCGGAGTAGACAGGTTCATGTAAATAGCTGTATCGCCGAAATTGTTGCGAGCGCGGGTAGCCAAGCCAGGTCAACGGCGCAGCGCTTAGGACGCTGTCCCATAGGGGTCCGCCGGTTCGAATCCGGTCCCGCGCATCAGTAGCGCACATAGATGTGCATCGATAGTACGTGCGGTGCCATGGTTGAGGCATCTTTTATTTGACGGGCTGTCATATCTTGGGTGATGGAGGGAACCTGGGGGGCATTTTCGTGGATGGGGATGGACGTGGATGATATTCTGCTGTTCGAACCGTCTCCTGCCAGGTTCAGTGCGATCTGCGAGGCGCTCGAAGGGACACCACATACAATCACGGTGGTCGCCGGGGGGAATGATGTTAGTGCGGACCGATTTGTGGAGCTGCCGCTTCAGTTCGATGAGACTAGACAGATGATCCGATTCGGAATCGAGGGTGCGGTCGAACAAGAGCTCGTAGAGATCGGTGATCACGTCCTCTGTCTGATCCCGATGTTCGATGGGGATGGCGACACTCTCTCGCGCGTGCGAGTCGCAGAGAAGGGTCGTTCAGGCGTGTACGACCTGTTTGTCCACTCTGATTCGCAGCCAGGGGTCATCAGAGATGTCTTCGAGGTCGCCATCGAGTTGGGCAAGAAGGGTCAGAAGGGGTCACCAGTAGGTGCCCTGTTCGTCGTCGGTGATGCTGAGGCCGTATTGAGCCATTCGCGAGCGTTGTCATACAACCCGTTCGAGCGGTCGCGTGTGTATGTAGGCGACCAGATCGTGACGGTGATGCTGAAGGAGTTCTCAAAACTGGACGGCGCGTTCGTCGTCGGTGATGACGGGAAGATCGAGAGTGCTTACCGGTATCTGGAGGCATCAGCAGAAGAGGTGGCCATCCCGAAGGGATTGGGTGCACGGCATATGTCTGCTGCTGCGATCACCGTGGAGACCGATGCTACAGCCATCGTGCTCTCAGAGTCAGATGGGCTGGTGCGTGCGTTCAAAGACGGTGCGATCATCATGGAGATCGACCCCGACCGCTACTGACGCGTGACCTCCTTGGCAGGCACCCCCATCACGGTTGTATCCGCGGGCACGTCCTCGGCGACGAGTGAATTCGCCGCCACCTGAGCGCCAGCGCCAATCGTGACACCCGGAAGCACCACAGCCTTCGCGCCCACCATCGCGCCCGGACCTATCCGGATCTCCCCCGTACGATACTCATCGGTGAGGAACTCATGTGCAAGCAAAACCGCGTCATATCCCACAGTCACATCCGGACCGAGGGTGATCAACTCGGGGAAGAACACGTCCGCCGTCGCCTCGAGCCCCCAGCAGACCCGTGCGCCGACCCGCACCCCCATCACGCGGAGGGCGATACGCCGCACCCGCAGCGACGGGGCGATCCGCGCGACGGTGACCCACAGATAGTTCCACACGATACGCAGCGGAGAGCGGATGTCGGCCCACCGCGTCAGGGCTGGACCCGGGGACGGATCAGGATGCCGTCTCACCGCACGCTTCGCATGTGGGCCGGGACGGTCACCGGACATCTGACTTGATCTCCTGTATGCGATCTGTCCGATCGCGAACCGCCGCAGGGGTACCGATGTCCTCGCGCCACCGCAGGCCGTCGGACCCGATCAGCTCCGGGTCGAATGTCGCCGCCGCCGCCGCCTGCTCAAGCGTCGCCCCGATACCGACGACCGCCACCGCCCGGGACGCCGTCGTCCGCACACGGCCATCATCCGCCGCATGCACACTCGCCATGTAGACCTGGCTGACGGCTGCTTCGAGCTCGCTGACGTCCACGGTCGTGCCAGCGGTCGGGTCAGTCGGGTATCCTGCAGGTACGAGGTACCGTACGACTGTGGCATGGGGCGTGAACATCGGCTCTGGGAGTGGATCGCCTGCTTCCGCAGCTGCGATCACGTCCAACATCGAACCCTCCATGACCGACAGCACATTCATGGCCTCCGGATCTCCGAAGCGTGCATTGAACTCGATCACGTACACCCCTGACGCGGTGGTCATGAACTGACCATAGAGGATGCCGGTGTACCCTGGGAGCGCCGCCACGGTCTGTTCGAGGATCTCCACCGCTGCGGTGTAATCCGTCTCGCTGACGAACGGGAGACGGCCATCTGCCATGCTGTATGCACCCATCCCGCCGGTGTTGGGCCCACGGTCTCCGGTGTACGCTCGTTTGTGATCTTGGACCAGCGGTGTGAGCATGAGAGACCCATTGGCGACGAACGCCTGCAGGGTGAACTCCTCGCCGATGAGGCGCTCTTCGAGCACGACTCGATCGTACGCGGAGGTGCGCAGATGCTCGACTGCCTCGGCATGTGTCAGATGCTCCCCGATCACCAACACGCCCTTGCCGCCGGTCAGCCCTGCCGGCTTGATGACCATAGGGGTCTTCTCTGCCTCCAGGAATGCAGCTGCCTCCTGTGGGTCCGAGAAGGTCTCGAACCGGGGACAGCCGGGGATTGCCGCATCTCTCATGAGTTGGCGCTGATATGACTTGTCGGTCTCGATGCGTGCCAACGACCGCGAGGGACCGAAGCAGAAGACTCCGTGCTGGGTGAGCGCATCGACGACCCCTGCTGCGAGTGCCCGTTCGGGGCCGATAACCGCTGTGTCGACAGCCCACGCGGATGCAGCACGCACGATCGCTGCGGTATCCGTCTCATCGACCTCCTCATGATCCTCCACGAGGTCGATGATCCCGGGGTTACGGTTGTTAGCTGCATTGAACACGAGGCAGCGCTCGTCGGATGCGAGATTGGCCACGATGGCATGTTCGCGACCTCCCCCACCGACGACGAGCACACGCCTGCTCATGGCACGACCTCTGGGGGCCAGGTATGCTGCATTAAGCCGCAGTAGAGGCGAGGTCGGTTTCAATCTATGCACCGCGACCCGGCGACTTTTGCGAATCCACCACCGAGCTTTGCTGATGGATCCCATCGTCGAGGCCAACCGCCTCGCGGACAGTGGCAGCCCATACCTCGAGCAGCATGCGGAAAATCCCGTGCGATGGCAGCCCTGGGATGCAGATGCGCTCGATGCGGCCGTTACCGCGGACGTCCCGATCTTCCTGTCTGTGGGGTATGCGGCATGCCATTGGTGCCATGTGATGGCTGATGAGAGCTTTGAGGACCCCGCGGTCGCGGAGCTGCTCAACACCGCATTCGTCCCGATCAAGGTCGACCGTGAGGAGCGACCGGACATCGATCGGGTGTATCAGACCATCTGTCAGCTGGTCACCGGTGGTGGGGGATGGCCGCTGTCGGTGTGGCTGACTCCAGAGCTGGAGCCATTCTACGTGGGCACATACTTCCCCCGTGACCCTGATCCGCAGCGACGGATCCCTGGGTTCATCGAGGTATGTGAGTCGATTAGCCAGTCATGGGAGAGCGACCGATCCTCGCTGGAGGAGCGAGCAGGCCAGTGGGTCGAGGCGATCGAGCAGCACAGCCGGCCCGGGACGGATGGACGGTCGGAGGCGGATGTGGTGTCCGCCGACGCCGACACGGACCGCACCGTGCGGACCCTGCTGCGGTCGATGGACACAGTGCATGGGGGCTTCGGTTCAAGTGGACCGAAATTCCCCCAACCTCGACGCCTCCGCTACCTCATGGCCCAGTCACGATGGCGCGAGGACCCGGCGGTGGATGAGGCGGTCAGACGCACCCTCGATGCGATGGCCGCAGGCGGCCTGTATGACCAACTTGGTGGTGGCTTCCACCGCTACACCGTCGACCGGTCCTGGACGGTACCACATTTCGAGAAGATGCTCTACGACAACGCAGAGTTGCTTGCAGTCTACAGCCTCGCAGCAGAGGCGTATGATGACCCAGAGTACGAGCGGGTCGCTGTGGGCACAGCAGAGGCTCTGCTGGGTGTGTTCATGGATCCCGAAGGAGGGTTCTACAGCTCCCTCGATGCACAGAGTGAGGGTGCAGAGGGCAGCTACTACGTCTGGACACCAGGGACCCTTGAAGAGGCAATCGAGGACCCTGATGATGCAGCGATCGCAGCGGCGTTCTACGGCATCACCGATGGGGGGAACTTCGAGGGCAAGAGCGTGTTGACCCGACGACGGTCCGAGGCTGAGGTCGCCGCAGCGGTGGGAGTCGAGGTGGAGGCGGTCGCACCCGCTATCGAGCGGGCAGATGTTGCGATGCTGGATGCCCGTGTGCAGCGGCCCGCTCCGCGGACGGACACGAAGGTGATCGCTGCGTGGAACGGACTCGCAGTCGATGCGCTGACACTTGCAGGGGGACTATTGAATCGACCCGCATACATCGAAACCGCTGCAGCAGCCTTCGATCGGGTCCGGCGGGACCTGGTGGATGGTGGTGCCGTTGGCCGTCGTGTGCGAGATGGTGTGGTGCAGTCAGACGGGTTTGTGGATGACCACGCCTTCATCGGGATGGCCGCCTTGCGTCTGCATGCGGCAACCGGCCGGCCGGCGGATCTGCAGACGGCGACCGCGGTCGCGAGGCGACTCGAGGACGCATTCTACGACCCTGAAGCGGGCACGTTCACACTCCGAGCCACGGATGCCGAACAGATCGTGACGGCGACAGAGGAGGTGGTCGACCAATCGACCCCAGCGGCATCGGCGGTAGCCGCGGACCTGTTGTATCGATTGGACCCGGTGCTACCCGCGATCGATGGGGGCGAGATCGCACAGACGATCCTCGATCAGCATCGCAAGCAGCTCACCGCACAGCCAATCCAGCATGTGACACTGCACCTTCTGCGAGAGGTGCTCGAACGACCGTCGCGTGAACTGGTCATCACGGGCGCAGAATCACCGCAGCCGATCTGGTCGCAGGTCGCAGACCTGAGCACGCGCGGGCTACGCGTGCTGCACCGACCTGCAGATGATGCGGCGACAGTGGTGCTAGCAGAGGATCTGGGCTTCGATGGTATCCCGCCGATCTGGCGAGGGCGGGCGACGGATGCGGGTGTCGAGCTGTTCGCCTGCAAGCAGATGGTGTGTGCACAGCCCACGAGCAATCCCATCACCGCCCGTGGGGCACTCCGCTACGATTCCAGCTGATCTGCGAGGGCGGCAGCCAGCGACTGTGGTGCATCTTCGACCACGCGGGCGACCTCGGCACCCGCGCGCTCGATGACCACCGTTGGGATCAACTCGACACCGTAGGCGTCCACCTCCGGTCCCGCCTTCGATCCGTCAGACCGCTTGGTGACCGGATACACCGAGAGTCGCTCATCGGGGACCTCTGCGGCCGCGAGCGCGGCGCCGAGTTTCGGCAGGCGACTCCGGCAGTCCCCACACCAATCAGCCCCCCACACATGGAAGTGCAATGCGGGATCCGACAGCACTTCGACGGTCTCGGCGTGTGCTGCCGCATCCCACATCGGATCAGGGCGCATGGTCTCAAGGACGAGATCTGTGCCATTTCCCATGATGAGGGTAGGAGTCGCCTGCACATAGCCACTTCGTGCAGAGGCGTCACTATCATGCCTTTCCTCTCCAGATGCGTCACATGTATCCCAACATCCTCGCGACCATCGGGTCTCCGTTGGTGCTGATAGATGGCCCACCTGGTGTGGCCGTCGCCGCGAAGATCGAATCGTTCAATCCGGGGGGCTCTGCGAAGGATCGACCGGCGATCGCGATGATCGAGGCCGCAGAGGCGGCGGGCGACCTCCTACCGGGGGATACCATCGTCGAGCCGACCAGCGGGAACACGGGCATCGGATTGGCCATGGCTGCTGCCGTCAAGGGGTATCGGCTGGTGGTCGTCATGCCTGCGAGCAAGTCCCCAGAGCGGCGTGCGGTGATGGAGGCATACGGAGCCGACATCGAGCTGGTCGAAGGTGAGATCTCCGCCGCCAAGGACCGTGCGGATGCTCTGTGTGAGGCGGAGGGGATGATACAACTAGGGCAGTTCGAGAACCCCGCGAACCCCGATGCGCACTACCGAACGACCGCAGTGGAGATTCTCGATGCTGTCGGAGACCGACGCATCGACGCGCTGGTCGCAGGCGTCGGCACCGGGGGGACGATCACCGGTATCGGTCGCCGGCTGCGCGAGACACATCCGTCGATGGCGGTCGTCGCAGTCGAGCCCGAGGCCAACGCGGTCATCTCAGGGGAACCTCCGGGGACGGACAGGTATCAGGGGATGGGTGCTGGCTTCATCAGTCCCAATCTGGATGAGTCCCTGCTTGACGGCGTGGAGAAGGTTCCTATCGATACGGCGGAGGCAGAGTGTCAGCGGCTGGCCAGAGAGGAGGGGATTCTGGTGGGCCAATCATCTGGGGCGTCTGCGGTGGCTGCCAAACGGGTCGGTGCCCGGCTGAGTGGAGACCCCGATTGGGAGCGGCCGGCGGTCACACCTGTGATCGCCGATGGGAGGGTGCAGGACGTCCGCATCCCAGAGACCGTCCCGTTGGTGCTGACGGTGTTCTGGGACGGCGGGGAGCGGTACATGTCAACGGGGCTGTTCGATTAGCGGCTGATGTGGGCACTTATACCCGCACGGGCGTGACACGTGCACACGAAGCATGGCAGTTGAAGGGCCCACCACCGGCAACGCATACCGCAGCGAGATCGTCGAGGAGCCTGGCTTGGAGACAGCCATCGACGAACGCATCGACGGAGAGGTCCGGTTTGACTCGTACAGCCGCGAGCTGTATGCGACCGATGCGTCGGCGTACCGGCGGGTGCCGATCGGGGTGGTGTTCCCGCAGCATGTCGATGATGTCGTCGCAGTCATGCAGTACTGCGCATCGGAGCAGATCCCAGTGCTCCCGCGAGGTGGAGGGACGTCCCTCGCAGGGCAGGCGGTCAACGAGGCGGTGGTGCTGGACTTCACGAAGCACATGGCCGGGGTCGATCCGGTCGACATGGAACGGCAGGTGGTCAGGGCAGAAGCAGGTGTCATCCTGGACCGACTGAACGAGCAGATCGCCCATACGGGGCTGAAGTTCCCCCCGGACCCATCATGGGGGGACAAATCCACACTCGGTGGTGCGATCGGCAACAACTCGACGGGGTCGCACTCGTTGCTGTACGGCAAGACCGACTACTATCTCGAGGAGGTAGAGGCAGTGCTGGCCGACGGATCGACCGCGACCTTCGGTGAGATGACGATCGACCAACTGCGTGCGGAGGCCGACCCACAGGGGTCACTGCTGGAGGCGATCTATGCGCAGGTACTGCGGGTCCTCGAGGAGCATGCAGACACGATCGACGAGCGGTACCCTGATCTCAAACGCAACGTCTCAGGGTACAATCTGGACATGCTGGTCGATGCGATGCGGGGACAGATGCGCCTGCCCGATGACTCCGGGGTCGACCCCGGGCAGGAGCCGGGTCGCATCAACCTCGCACATCTGTTGGCTGGGTCGGAGGGGACACTCGCGATCATCACCGCAGCGACGGTCCACCTGGAACCAGTCCCCGCTGAAAAGGGGGTCTTGCTCCTGACGTATGACGACATCATCGATGCCATGACGGATGTGGCTCCCATCCTCGAACATGGACCTGCAGCGGTCGAGGTGATGGATGATGTGCTCTTGGAGCTCGCCCGGGAGTCACCCGAGTTTGGGCCAGTTGTGCGGTTACTGCCAGAGGGGACGGACTCGGTGCTGCTGGTCGAGTTCTACGGGGAGACGACCGAGAGCATCGAGGAGAAAATCGATGCTCTGGCGACGGACCGGGTCGGTGAGCCACCGACAGGTGCTGAGGGGATGCTTGCGACGCATGCGATGCCAGCGGTGGATGCAGAGACGCAGGCGAAGTTCTGGAAGATGCGCAAATCGGGGCTGCCGATCCTCCTGTCGCGGACGAGTGATGAGAAGCACATCGCCTACATCGAGGATACGGCCATCCCGGCTGCTGCGCTACCGGAGTATGTGGCCCGATTCCAAGAGATCCTCGCAGACTACGACACCTTCGCCTCGTACTATGCACATGCGGGGCCAGGGGTGCTGCACATCCGACCACTGATTTCCACGAAGACACCAGAGGGACTCGAGGCATTCGAGGCGATCGCCGACCGGGTCACTGATCTGGTGGTTGAACTGGGAGGATCGATCAGTGGCGAGCATGGGGACGGGCGGGCACGGACTCGCTGGAATCGCAAGCTGTACGGACAGGAGCTCTGGGAGGTGTTCCGCCAGCTCAAGCGGACGTTCGATCCGGATTGGTTGCTGAACCCCGGGAGTGTCTGTGGTGAACATGACCTCACGGAGGACCTCCGCTTCGACCCCACGTATGAGTACACCGCGACACTGTCACCCACCCTCGAGTGGCCGAACGAGAACGGCTTCGCGGGCATGGTTGAGCTGTGTCATGGCTGTGGAGGCTGCCGTGGAGAGCAGTCGACGACGGGCGGTGTGATGTGCCCGACCTACCGCGCCACTGGGGAGGAGATCCAATCGACCCGAGGCCGGGCGAACCTGCTGCGGGCTGCGATGTCTGGTGAGCTCAGACCCGAAGAGTACCTGTCGGAGACATTCATCGAGGAGGTGCTTGACCTCTGTATCGGCTGCAAGGGCTGTGCCCATGATTGCCCGAGTGCGGTCGATATGGCCAAGATGAAAGCGGAGGTCACCCACGCCTATCACCAGCGGCATGGTCCCTCGTTCCGCACACGGATGTTCGCGCAGTTCGGCAAGATCGCACCGCTGGCTGCACGCGTCGCACCGGTGGTGAATCTGCTCCAGCGAGCCCCTGGCGCGGCGTTCCTGCAAGAGCATCTCTTGCAAATCGCACCGGAACGGAAGCTACCGTACTTCGCGTCACAGTCGCTCGTGAGCTGGTTCAACGCCCGCGGTGGCACCACCGTCGACCCAGCTGCTGCGATGGATCAGGTGGTGCTGTTCCCGGACACGTATACGATGTTCATCGAACCGGAGAACGGTAAAGCCGCCATCAGGACCCTCGAGGCAGCCAACGTCCATGTGACGATTGCCCCGTACACCGGTGGCTCGGGCCGACCGCCCTTCTCGAAGGGCATGTTGGACGTCGCGCGCGCGCGAGCCGAACAGACGTTAGAGATCCTGATGCCGGAGGTGGAAGCAGGGCGTTCGGTGGTGGTCGTCGAGCCATCGGACGCTGTGATGTTGCAGTCGGACTATCTGGACATCCTGGGGGGTGCCGCACAGGAGCTCAGCGAGGCGACCTTCGGAATCATGGAGTACCTACAGGCGACGGATGCACTGGCGGGGATGCCGGCAGCCGGTGAGACACGACAGGTCCAGTACCACGGACACTGCCATCAGAAGGCAACCGGTCGCGCCGATGCGGCAGCAGCCGTGCTCTCTGCGGTTGGATACGACGTGGAAACAGTCGATTCGACCTGCTGTGGCATGGCTGGCAGCTTCGGATACGAGCGTGAGCACTACGAGCTCTCACAGGCGATGGCCGATATCCTGGTCGACCAGCTGGAGCCAACGGCAGCGATCGTCGCGGCCCCTGGGACATCGTGTCGGACCCAGCTGGGTGACCGTGCACTGTCAGCAGAGCACCCCATCCAGCTCGTTGCTGCCGCACTCGAGGCGGCGGCCCAGTGAAACGGGTCCCCATCACCTGACGAGTTCACTCAATCCGTGAATATAAGTAATGACAGTGACGATTCCCACAAGCCGGGGTGCCTCTGACAAACCGGCAATCTATCGCACCGGCCTTGCCCGGACCGGTGCGGGTGAGGGCTTTCCCTCACCTCGATTCGTTCACTGAGCCGTGGGCTCATCAGGCCCGGCGGCACGTATGAGCTCGTCGACGCATGCGGTCGCTTCCGCCGTCAACGCGTAGTTGCCGCCGACGGCATCCACCGGACGACTCCTGCCGGATAGGCGACTTACGGTCTCGGCGATGCGATCGTACTGAGTTCGGACGAGTGTCCCCATGAGTGCCGGGGAGCCCGCGCGCATGGCTAAGCGGGCAGCAGCGGCACGACCCAGATGGAGCTGCCCCTGATCGGCCTCGATCAGGACCATCGCGAAGGGCACATCATCGAACTGCGCTTCGAGGAACCGCTGTGCGACCGGATCATCCCACCCGATCAACTGCAGATTGTCGATTGTCCGGAGGGTGGAGGCGGCAACCGTGCAGTAGGGACATTCCGCATCGAAGATCAGCACATCCTGCTCAATCACAACCTCTGGTAGCCGCCGAGGATGCTAAACCCCCTCGTCGGTGGGAACGCTCTTACGGAAACGCGGTGAGCTTGGGTCATGAGCACGAGCGACTGGGGGACATGGCTACTTGATGAGGTCGAGGCGACCGAGCCCGTGGGTGTGGATATGTGGTATCTCGGCTGCAACGGCTTCATCATCAAGGGTGAGGATGGCACCACGCTGATGATCGACCCGTACCTTGGCACGGGCGATCCCCCACGGACGATCCGCATGATCCCGGTCCCATTCGATCCGACCAGTGTGGAGTCACTCGATGCGATGTTACTCACACATGAGCATACAGACCACACACATGGGCCATCCCAGGCGCCGATCTTGGAGACGACAGGTGCCCACTGCTACGCGCCGCCAGCGGCCCATGAGAAGGCGGTGGAGTCGGAGGCATGGCCGACCCGCTTCGATGTGGACGACGAGCAGATCTCGAAGATCAGACCGGGGGACACCTTCGAGGTCGGCGAGTTCAACATCTCCGTCATAGATGTGAACGACCCTGATGCGATCGACCCGGTTGGATATGTCATCGAGCACGCAAGCGGGACCATCGTTCACATCGGCGATAGCAGACCAAGTGATGGCCTCCGTGCTGTCACGGACTCACACGATGTCGATATCGCTGTAGCGGCGTTCGGCACCACGGGGATGATTCCGAACAAGGAATCGGGTGAGCTCGAACGCACGCGATGGTACTCAGATGCAGATGATGTGATCGCCATCGCACAACAGCTCGAATGTGACCGCCTCATCCCGACTCACTGGGACATGTGGAAGGGGCTGACCGCCGATCCCAGAGGACTCGTCGATCATGCGCGCAGCTTCCCCTACCCACACTATGTGGAGATATTGGAGATTGGCGACTCGACGAGGGTATGATCAGGAGCTGTCTGTTTGTATCGCAGTATATGGTGTATAAGATGCGTCAGCGACACATATCGGCGATTCACAAGAGTCGGTAAATATGCCTTAGGTAGGTCTCACGCACGCGGTCACCCCAATTGTGCGTGTAGGTGTCGATGATATCGCCACCTACGTCACCACGGAGATACTTGACAATCCCACGATCGCCGGTCCGATCGCGAAGATGTGTGGTGAAGAAATGCCGGAAGTAGTGCGGGGTGACATTCTCGGCGGCGGATGCACCGACACGATGCCATCCCATCCTCCTCGCATGCTGCTCGACGATGTGGTGGACCATATCGGGACTCACCCGCCGCCCCCAAGCACCGGACGTGGAAGTGAACAATGGCTCCGCGGGCGAGCGTACGTCAGGGCGAATCCGCAGCCAACGCAGGAGAACGGCCTCTAACTCATCATCGACGGGGACGACCGTCGCGCGCCGTCGTTTATTCGAGGCCGTACGGGACTCGCCACCCAACTCTTCGCCACGGGAGGGCATCGAATCGACATACAGCGACGGACCACGTCCGTACAACACCGCACGTGGTTCGACATCAGACCGCGCGACCTGTGTCAGGGCCTGTGTCCCGAGAGTGAGGTCTCGCAGGTCGAGATTGCACAGCTCACCAACTCGCATCCCCGTCTTCAGCAATGTTATGATCACGGCCTGGTCGAGCGGGTGGCGGACCGATCGAGCGAACTCCCGCATCTCAGAGACGTCGATATCACGGCGTGAAGGGTTGGTATCGACCGATTCATCGATCTCCGCAAGTACCAGCGCCATCGGGTTAGACTCGAAGGCGCCAATCTGCACCATGTACGCAAAGAAGCGATGGAGGTAGGATGCGTAGGTCGCGATCGTCGAGGGAGCGTTTTGCTCACGCCGAAGACTGTGGACGAAGGCCATGCAATCCCGGTGTGATGCGTCAGCGAGCGGACCAGTCAGTTGCTCCTCGAAATCCCGTAGCACCCGTTCATACGCCAGATAGGTTCGCTGAGCCTTACCGAGGTACTCCATATCATCGAGGAAGTACCCGATAGGATCGTCTGTGGCCGTGAGCTGCTCACTCATCGTTGATGCTCACGTACCCGCCTTGTCGACCATCATAGCGAATTTGATTTTTCGACTGGAGCGATGCGAGGGCTGTCTCGAGCTCGGTTTCGATATCCCCTCGCACCTCCGCCAGGAGCTCATTCCAGTCCATGACCTCCGCCTCCTCGAGAAGGGCAGTCACACGCTCCTGCAGGTCGACATCCTCACGGGTGGAATCGGCCGACTCAGATGGGAGATTCACGAGAGACTCCACCGGAAAGTCCCGCCGTCCGGCTTGGACCATCGAACGCACGAACTCACTCTGAGACATTCCAAGGGCCGCAGCATGCTCAACCCAGATTTCTTTCTGGTACTGCGGGATGTATGTCATGATAGACGAGCGATCGTCATCGGCAGTGCCGCTCATGTGTCTGCCAACTCCTTCATACCTGAGCACATATCAGATTCACAAATAAACATTGTTATCTGTGAATATGCAACCTTGTTGTTGGTGTATGTAAATTGTTATATGTATATGTATAGTGCGTCTTGCTTGATTTACGGCATCGATACAATTTTTGGTTATTCCGGCGATGATTCACGGCGTCGAGAGCCCATCATGTAATGTACGTGATATGTGTCTGACAAACGCGTCGAAGGGGCGACATCGGACCAGTCCCCCGTGATGTTGTGATAGATCATAGGCTGTTCTTTAGGGAAGCTTCTACACAGATGTGTGATCATTCGAACCAACCATCCTCGGGTCTTACTCTGCGGCCTGAGTGTTGATAGTAAATTGCGAGAACCGATTTTACATCCCAACATCGACCAATCAGACGAATTGGCGCAAGGGGCATTCACCTGCGATCAGCCATGGGGGCTGCGTCTTGATTGAGAAAACCACCTCGAGCCGCCATCCAGTTCTCACCATCGAGAACGGACCTGACGCGGACAGATTTAAACGACATAGCGACACGGTGACGCAATTATGTGATCGAACCGTCAGTGACTCATACAGATTTCATCCATCGATGATAACGGTCGTACCAGAGACAAACCTGGATGCCCCAATTACGACGCAGGGTTGATTCTTTGGGGGTGTCGACAGCGGTAATGGATGATGCGTAGGTGTGAGTGGTGATCGCCCTGACACTTGGTATCGTGTTCCCGCCACCCATCGATGAACGGTAGGCTACGTTGATCCAAGGGGGCACGCTCACCATCACGCTGTAGAATGGGCTGTTGTTTCACTGGTTACGTGAGACAACTGGGTGCTGTACTGCAATACAATCATGCCATCTACCCCGTAAGTGACCGGCGCCTGTGCCCTTGACGAGTCCCGCCGTTGGGCAAGTTTCAGGAATCCTGGTTGCCGTGATTGCTCCAGAGCAGGTGCATATCCTATTCCTCGTCCCACCTGAGCGTTTGCAAACCACCAATTAGAAACCCCCCTCTCAAGATCATCGGAAGATCATCCCAGATATCTGCTGAAACGGCGATCTTCCAAGGGATGTTGCGGTGATCTCGTGGGGTCCGGCCTGACCCGCAGCGAGAACCCAATGTGGTCACCGCTACCGAAGCTTTGCGCGACATAAATCATGATATCTGCCCCTGGTCGGCATAATCCAGAGCAAACCGCGGTCGTCTCGAGAGTCGGAGATGATACCATTCGATCACACGGTTCACCGCATCCGGGGTGCACGCACCCGAAGCACGGCATGTGGCAATCTTCTGTACACGATACATTGCCTTGGCTGTCCGTTGCACCGTGATTCACGGACTCCTCATCAGTGTATCTTCGATCCCCGCGCGTGTCAAAGAGAGCTGTCGGTTGCTGGACTGGCTAGATACAGCTGACATGTCTGTCAATGTCTGATGGTGAGGAGTACCGAGTGAGTTGGAGCTGTCTCAATACAGCGACTCAACGGCAGAAAGGCACCGATGGCCGAATTATCGACATTCTGGTGCATATTGACGTGTTCGTGAATCGATGTATACACCGTATGTTGCAATATCAAATGTCGTCGGGACAGGGTGACCAGTTTCCCAGCCATTAAGCCCGAAACGGCGCAAGTTGGACCAATGCGGCTCGAACACAGTTTCCTGCCCGTCGAAGGCGTCGGTGAGACGCGCGAGCGGCGCCTGTGGGAAGCAGGCATAGAGCGATGGGACCTCTTTGATCCAGAGTCTGCTCCCCTGGGACCGGCGACAGCTGAGCAGATCATGCTGTTTCTCGAGGAAGCCGATGACAGATTGCGTGCGGCTGATACCAGATTTTTCGCAGACCGGTTGCCATCAGCGGAGACATGGCGGCTGTACGAGGATTTCCGTGATGCGACAGTCTACTTCGATATCGAGACTACCGGGCTCGACAGCCGTCATGCGGTCGTCACGACGCTCTCGGCCTACCAGGGTGGACAGATGCGGACCTTCGTCCGAGACCGTGATCTCACCGCTGGTCGGGTCGAACAGCTGCTCAATGAGGCCCCACTTATCGCGTCATTCAACGGCATCCAGTTCGACATCCCATTCCTCGAGGAGAGCCTGGGCATAAGCATCGAGACCCCTCACCTCGATCTTCGTTATCCGTGTTCACGACTGGGGTTGAAAGGCGGACTCAAACGCATCGAACAGCTCCTCGGTATCGGCAGACAGTCGTCCGGGGTCGACGGACGAGATGCGATCAGGCTCTGGCGGATGTATGACCGCCGCGGCGACGGATCCGCGCTCGATGAGCTGATCGCGTACAACCAGGATGACACAGAGAACCTCCAGATGCTCGCAGATGTGGTAGCCCACGAGCTGCATACGACCACGGCAGGGTCACTCCTGTCAGAGGTCCCGCACTTCGGCGACCCCCGACAACGGTCAGGCTGAGTTGCGGAGGATGTCCCCGATCTGCCGGGGGTTGGCCGGGATTGCCGGGTCTGGGTCGACCATCCGAAGGATGTCAGCATCTGTCGCTGAAGGGTAGGGTTTGCCCGTCGCTTCCTCGATGAGCGCCCGCTCTAACCGGAATGTGGTGCCCTCGTAGGTGACCTCCACACCATCGTCCATGAAGTGAAGCTCCGTCATGCCTGGTGGTGACCAGCCCTGCTACTTCATGATGGTGTGACACTGGCCAACTCGCAACCTACTTGCCCAGCGTGCGGGTCCATCTCGTATGCGACGGATCGCACTGGCGGGCAAGCCCAATGCGGGCAAGTCGACCTTCTTCTCCGCGGCCACGATGAGCGATGTCGAGATGGCGAACTATCCGTTCACGACCATCGACCCGAACCGGGGGGTCGCGCATGCACGGACCCGTTGCCCATGTACCGATCGGGATGCTGACTGTGGTCTCTGTGCCGATGGTGCACGGTACGTCCCCGTGGAGTTGGTCGACATCGCAGGCTTGGTCCCAGGTGCGCACGAGGGCCGGGGGCTGGGCAATCAGTTCCTTGATGCGCTGACGACGGCCGAGGCGATCGTGACCGTGATCGATGCTGCGGGAGCGACCACAGCAGAGGGTGATCCCGTGGCAGTGGGGACGACCGATCCGCTCGCGGAGGTCGCGTTCATCGAGGAGGAGTTGGAGGCGTGGATGGCACAGATCATCGCCGACAACTGGGCAGGGGTCCGACGCAGTGCACGTGCACCGTCTTTCGACCTCGATGCGGCGCTCGCGGAGGTCCTCAGTGGGTTGGGCATCACCGATCACGTCATCACAGCGGTGCTGCGGGATGCCGAGTACCCCACACGGGTCGATGCCTGGGGGGATGCGGAGTTCACGATGCTGGCACAGGCGGTCAGACGGCGTGCGAAGCCGATCGTGCTGTGTGCGAACAAGGTGGACCTCGCCACAGCAGAGAACATCAGCAGATTGCGTGCTGAGACAGACGCGGTGATGACGGCCGCGATCGCAGAGCGCACCCTCCGCCGAGGTGTCGACGCCGGGGTGGTCGAGTACCGACCAGGGGATGACACGTTCCAGGTCATCGGTGACGTCGATGCAGACCAACGGGCAGGCTTAGATGCGATCGCAGACCTGCTCGAGCGGTTCGGGTCGACCGGTGTGCAGGCGACGATCGACCAGGCGGTGTACGACCGATTGGGCCTCATCACAGTGTATCCCGTGCAGAACGAGAGCCGCTGGACGGATGCCGGTGGACAGATGTTGCCCGACGCACTCCTGCTGCCCTCAGGTGCCACACCGAAGGACCTCGCGTATGCCGTCCATACGGACATCGGAGAGGGGTATCTGTATGCGGTCGACGCGCGCAGCCAGCGACGGATCGGCGAGTCCACCACGCTCGAGGAGGGTGCGGTGGTGAAGATCGTCTCCACCGCCGACTGATCAGAGTGCCGTGAGGGCCATCTCCATGCGGCTGAGTCCCTCCTCGAGCGACTGCATGTCGGTCGCGAAGCTGATGCGGACACGGTCGGCGCCCGCCGCACCGAACGCCTCCCCGGGGACGACAAGTACGTCATGCTCGACGCAGGACTGTGCGAACCCATCCGGCACCTGCGGCATCGCATAGAACGCCCCACCCGGCGTCGGGACCGACAGCCCCATCGCCTCGAGCCGGTCGACGACGACATCACGGCGTCGTGCGAAGGTGGTGGTCATCTCCGTGACGATGTCCTGCGGGCCCTCCAGCGCCGCCCGCAGCGCGACCTGGGAGACCGCTGTTGCACATGCCTGAGCGTACTGATGGACCCGGAGCATCCGGGTCACCCGTGCAGGCGAACCGATGACCCAACCGATGCGCCAGCCAGTCATCGAGAAGAGCTTCGAGGCCGAGTTGACGACGACGACATGCTCCGCCGCGTCACCCTCGAGGATCGATCGGAAGGTCCCATCGAACACCGTGTACTCATACACCTCATCAGAGATGCACAGTGTCTCGGTCTCCGCAGCCAGTGCAGCGAACGCGTCGATATCCGCTGGCGGCGATACCGCCCCGGTTGGATTACCAGGCGAGTTGACGATGAACGCGACGGTGTCGTCGGTCATCGATGCAGCGACCGCTGCGGGGTCGAGGGTGAGGTCCTCGCGCAGGGGCACCGGGACGGGGGTCCCGCCTGCGAGCCGTACGAGTGCGTCATATGACACGAAGCCGGGGTCAGGGATGATCACCTCATCACCCGGGCTCACATGTGCCATGATTGCGATGTGCAGCGCCTCAGAGCCACCCGCGGTGAGGATGACCCGCTCGGGCTCGACAGGGACCCCCTGATCGCGTCGGTACTTCGCAGCGACCGCACGCCGGGTCGCGAGCTGCCCGTTGTTCGGGGTGTACGCATCGACATCACCAGCATCGATCGCCGCGCTGGCCGCCGCGCGGACATGCTTGGGTGTGGGGAAATCGGGCTGCCCGATGCCGAGGTTGACCGACTCAGGACCTGCGACCTCGAAGAGCTCCCGGATCGCGCTGATGGAGATCGACTCCACTCGCGGGGCGAACTGGACCATAGTGCCTGGTGCGGGGTGGTGGGCATAGCTGTTGGGCATGCCGAGGGGAGCCTTCATGCGGCCAGCTTACCAGGAGCCCGTATGAGCGAAAGCAGAGCCGTGCGGAGGGGTCTCCCGTGAGCCTGGGGAGACAGACCCGCCAACGGCGACGCGGGCTGCTTGTCATCGCTATCATCCTGCTGGTGATCAACGGAGGGCTGCTCGCGGGGGTCATGCTGGACTCCGCCCCCGGCGGGGATGTCACCGCGGCGGTGTACGCAGATGCAGCGCCATCGGTGGTGACCATCTACGTCACGGGCCAAGATGGACAACGGCAGGGCTCGGGATGGGTGTACGATGATGCACACATCGTGACGAACCAGCACGTCACCGGTGATGACCCTGAACGGATATTCGTCCGATTCCAGGGGGATGAGTGGTCGGAAGCGACGCTCGTGGGTGCGGATGTGTACACCGATCTCGCGGTCCTGCGCATCGACACACTGCCGGCGACAGCGGCACCACTACCGCTTGCGGGGGCCCCGCCGTCAATCGGCGAGCATTCTATCGCGATCGGGTCGCCGGAGGGGACCAAGCAGACGGTCACAGCGGGTGTCATCAGTGGCCTGAACCGCTCAAATACGGCGCCGACGGACTTCCTCGTGACAGACATGATTCAGACGGAGGCATCGCTGAACAACGGTGACAGTGGGGGGCCGCTGCTGGATGCCGATGGTCGGGTCGTCGGAGTGGTCCGTGCGACCTTCGGTGAGAACATCGGTTATGCGGTTTCAGCGGCGACGGTCACGGAGGTCGTCCCAGTGCTCATCGATCAGGGGGCGTACCTCCACCCGTATCTGGGCGTACAGACCATCCCGATGACCCCACCGGTGGCGATCGCCAATGACCGACCGTATCAGTCGGGAGTCGGGGTGGTCGAGACCATACCGGAGACCCCCGCGGCCGGCGCACTCCTCGGTGGTGGAGGTGAGTCGGTCACCCGGGATGGGATCACGAGGCCAGCGGTCGGTGATGTGATCATCGCGGTCGCAGACCGACCAGTACAGGACAATGAGCGGTTGGGGACACTGCTGCGCCGTCATGGTCAGCCGGGCGAGCCGATCACCCTCACGATCATCCGCGATGGGACCGAGCGGACGGTCGAGATCACCCCTGCGGTGCGACCACCGCCGAGCTAGAGGGTGCGCTGCCGGCCCTTGGGGACCGTCGAGCGGAGCTCGCCATGGAGGTACAGCCCCACCCCCACCGGCACATCCCGCCCGGCGATGGTCGTAGCTGCGATGAGGTAGCCCCAGTCCCCGTCCCACTGTGGCCGGTCGACCGACTCGCCAGCGATGAACTGTGCGGTCTCGCCTGCTGAGAGGCTGATGACGTTCCGCGTCGCATGCTGGCCGAAGCGCTGGACGGCGTTCGTCGATGGCTTCCAGTGCTCCTGGCGGACCCGCATGAACCGCATGCCCAGTGCCTCGACCGGGGTGGGGTCATGCGCTTCGCCTGCGAACACCCACAGCTTGCCGTTGCCCTTCTCCCAGAAGGAATGGGCGGACCAGACGGCCGCATCGACCCCGAAGCGATCTTCCCACCACGTGCAGATCGCCGCACGGTGTGGCCGGCCGGGGTCGCGTTGATGTGCGCTGTCGGGTGCGACACGGTCGAATCGACCACCGTCGTTCCCCGTCATCGGTCCACCCGCAACCGTGCCAGATAGAAGCCGCCGGTGTCGTTCTGATGTGGATAGATGCGGACGGTCTCTGTGAGACTGTCAGCGAACCGCATCGTATCATACTGCTGTAGTCCCGGTGCTGCCGTCAACCCCGCAGGAAGTGCGACCGGCTCGACGGTGCACGGGTGGCTGTGCAGGACCGCATCGACGACCGCCTCATTCTCCTCAGGGGCGAACGTGCAGGTGGCATAGACGACGACACCCCCCGGTCGGGTCAGCTCGATCGCACGACCCAGCAGGTCGATCTGCAGCGGCTGCAGTCCTCGATGGCCCAGCGGGTCCCAGTCAGCGACGATGTGAGGGCTCTTGCGGAGGGTGCCCTCGCAGGAGCACGGTGCATCGACGAGCACACGGTCGACGGTGCGAGCGCTGCCGATGGGCTTCAGTGAGAAGTGTCGACCATCCTGATGGGTCACGACGAGATTCGTCACCCCCAACCGCTCGCTGTTGTGCCGGAGTGCGGACAGGCGCCCGAGGTTGACGTCGTTGGCGATCACTGTCCCGGTATCATCCATCAGGTCCGACAGCTGTGTCGCCTTCCCACCCGGGGCCGCGGCGAGGTCGACGACCGTCTCCCCTGGTTGGGGGCCAAGGATGTGCGCCGGGAGGCAGCTGACTTCCTCTTGGCCATGGATCCAGCCGAGATAGTACGGCAGTGTCCCACCGGCCGATTCGGTGTCGAGCCGGAGGACAGATTGGCTCCAGGCAGAGGGAGTCGTGGTGACCCCCGCATCGGCAAGTGCCGCCGTCGCGGCCGTCGGCGTTGTCTTCAGCCCGTTCACCCGGACGGTCGTCGGCAGTGGGCGACTGCACGCCGTCCGGAACGCATCGGGGTCGTCCGTCATCGGCGCGTAGCGGTCGACCAGTCCCATGCACACCCCACCAGCAGGGTGTGTTTGTGCATGTCGGTCCCGCCAGGATGCTTTAGTGTGCTTCTACGGATAGGTGGTCATGGCGACGATCGAACAGGTAGATGATGGCGCTGTGGTCGAGGAGATGACGTTGATCGAGGGATTCCCCGGAGTGGGGTTGGTGGGGAAGATCGCCGCGGACCACCTAATCGAGGTCTTCGAGATGCAACATCACGCGAACGTGTACTGTGCGGACCTGCCGGCGGTTGCGGTCTACCATGAGGGCGATGGGGCACTGCGGCCACCGATGCGGTTGTACGTGGATGAGGATCGGGGTCTCATCGTGTTGCAAAGCGACGTGCCAGTCGGCGCGGCAGCAGCTGCAGATATCGCAGAGACCCTCGATGCCTGGACCTCCGACCATGCGATTCGCCCGATCTACCTTTCGGGCATCCCGCGAGAGGCGGACGGCGAGAGCCCGACAGTCTACGGAGTGGGGAACGCCCGAGGGATGCGGCGGCTGTCGGATGCTGGCATCGAGGTCCCGACAGAGACGGGGCTGATATCGGGACCGACAGGCGTGTTGCTGTACCATGCGATCCGGCAGGAGCAGTCCGTCGTCGGCCTCGTCGTCGGTTCAGACCCACGCTTCCCCGATCCCGAGGCCGCAGAGGTGCTCGTCCGCACAGGCATCACACCACTCGTCGACGTGGAGATCCCAGTGGATGAGTTGGTGAACTCCGCAGAGCAGATCCGGCAAGCCAAGCAACGTCTGGCACAGCAGATGCAGGAGGCACAGGAGGAGTCGACCCAGGCACGGCCGATCGGTATGTACCAGTGAGTGGCCACCGATGTGGTCAGGCTTAATCCACCGGCGCGACTACCAGCATCCATGACGAACGAGGCCTCAGAGACCGACGGGCCAGAGGGGGATCTATCCGAAGCAGCTGCGGGTGAGTCAGCAGAGGAGCGCACGGAGCCGACGGCCGCCGCACTGATCGCAGAGGGCGAATACGAGGCGGTCGCAGACCGCATCGAGGCCGACTCGATGGTCGGTGCGGAGGCGCTGCGTGCTGTCGCAAGCGAGTTGACGGCGGCGCATGACCGTATCGATGAGTTGGAGTCATCGGTGAAGCGATCCCGGGCGGACTTCCAGAACTACAAGAAGCGGATGGCTGATCGTGAGGCACAGGTGCAGAAGCAGGCGACAGCCGCTGCCATCGAGCGGGTGGTGGAGGTCCGCGACAATCTCATGCGCGCGCTTGCACAGGACGTCGCATCGGACATCCGGCCGGGCGTCGAATCCACCCTGGAGGCGTTCGACCGGGCGCTGGACGCGCTGGGGGTGGAGGTCATCGCACCAACGCCAGGTGACCCCGTGGATCCACACCGGCATGAGGTGCTCGCGAGGGTACCAGCGGACACAGAGACAGGGACCGTCGCCGATGTGGCGCGGCAGGGGTACCTCCTCGATGAGAAGATCATCCAGACAGCACAGGTCACCGTGAGCGATGATGCATGACAGCAGGGAGCGCTGACATGCTCAAACCCACGGAAACCGTCATCTGCGGGCGCCATATCGCGATCAGAACCTAGTAACCTTTAACCGATTTAGCCCGGTAAAAAAGCACAGATGGCTAGCAACAAGATCCTTGGTATCGACCTCGGTACCACCAACAGTGCGTTCGCGGTGATGGAGGGCGGCGATCCGGAAATCATCGTCAACGCCGAGGGGGATCGGACCACACCGTCGGTGGTCGCATTCACCGATGAGGGTGAGCGGCTGATCGGGCGACCGGCGAAGAACCAGGTGATCCAGAACCCCGACCGGACGATCCGTTCGATCAAGCGGCACATGGGTGATCAGGAGTACGAGGTGGAGCTGCAGGACACGACCTACACACCTGAGCAGATCTCTGCGATGATCCTCCAGAAGATCAAACGAGATGCAGAGGAGTATCTGGGTGATAGCGTCGAACGAGCCGTGATCACCGTTCCCGCGTACTTCAACGATCGCCAGCGACAGGCGACGAAGGATGCCGGCGAGATCGCCGGCTTCACCGTCGAGCGCATCGTCAACGAGCCGACCGCAGCGTCGATGGCGTATGGACTGGATAACGATGCGGACCAGACCGTCCTGGTGTATGACCTCGGTGGCGGGACCTTCGATGTGAGTGTGCTCGACCTCGGTGGCGGGGTGTATGAGGTGGTCGCGACCAACGGCGACAACGACCTGGGCGGAGATGACTGGGATGAGGCGATCATCGACTGGCTGGCTGATGAGTTCGAGGATGACCACGGCATCGACCTCCGGACGGACAAGCAGGCGCTTCAGCGCCTGAAAGACGCTGCGGAGGGGGCGAAGATCGAGCTCTCCTCTCGCAAGGAGACGACGATCAACCTCCCGTTCATCACCGCCACAGATACGGGCCCCGTGCATCTCGAGCAGAAGCTCTCACAGGCGAAGTTCGAGTCCCTCACCGCCGATCTCATCGAACGGACGGTGGGACCCACCGAACAGGCGCTGAGCGATGCCGGATACGCCGCTGACGAGATCGATGAGGTGATCCTGGTCGGTGGATCGACGCGGATGCCCCAGGTGCATGCCAAGGTCGAGGAGACGCTCGGGACCGCACCCAAGAAGAATGTGAACCCGGACGAGGCGGTGGCACTCGGTGCGGCGATCCAGGGTGGCGTGCTTGGCGGGGAGGTAGATGACATCGTCCTGCTCGATGTGACGCCACTGAGCCTTGGGATCGAGGTGAAGGGTGGACTGTTCGAGCGGCTCATCGACAAGAACACCACCATCCCGACGGAGGAGTCGAAGGTATTCACGACCGCCGCGGACAACCAGACATCTGTGCAGGTGCGTGTGTTCCAGGGCGAGCGGGAGATCGCCGAGAAGAACGAGCTGCTCGGAGAGTTCCAGCTGGGCGGGATACCACCATCGCCAGCAGGGATGCCGCAGATCGAGGTGACGTTCAACATCGATGAGAACGGTATCGTGAGTGTCGCAGCAGAGGACCAGGCATCGGGCTCTGCGGAGTCGATCACCATCGAGGGTGGAGCGGGACTCAGTGATGAGGAGATCGAGCAGATGCAGGCGGAGGCCGAGGAGCATGCGGAGGAGGACCGGAACCGACGTGAGCGGATCGAGGCGCGGAATGGGGCGGAGAGTGCCCTGCAGCGCGCGGAGACGCTGCTGGAGGAGAACGAGGAGCATGTGGACGATGCGCTGCGGTCGTCGATCGAGGATGCGATGGCCGAGGTGGAGGCGGTGCTCGAGGATGAAGATGCGACGACCGAGGCGTATGAGGAGGCGACTGTGGCGCTGTCGAAGGAACTGCAGGAGATCGGCAAGCGCATGTATGAGGCTGAGCAGGCCGCAGGTGGTGCGGGCATGGGTGGAGAAGGTGCTGATGGCGCACCGGAAGACGAGTACGTCGATGCGGACGTCGAGGACGTCGACGAGACGGACACGGACTGATCGCTGGTGACCGATAGGTCGCCCCATCCCCCATCATCTCATGAGTGAGGACTACTACCGCATCCTCGGTGTTGACCGGGACGCATCAGCCAAGGAGATCAAGCGGGCATACCGCAAGCAGGCGGCGCAGCATCACCCTGATGTGTCCGATGCAGCGGATGCTGAGGAGCGGTTCAAGCGGATCCAGAAGGCCAAGGAGGTCCTCACCGATCCCGATGAGCGGGCACGGTACGACCAACTCGGCCATGACCAGTATGAACATGCGGCAAAGCACGGTGCGACCGGTGGCGGTGCGAGAGATGGCTTCGGGGGGATGGGCGGATTCGGCGACATCTTCGATCAGTTCTTCGGTGGTGGCCAAGGCGGTCGCGGTGGCCCACGCCGTGGACAACACATCAGGACGTCGGTCACGTTGGACCTGGAGGAGGCCTACAGCGGGGTGCGCAAACGGATCTCGATCACACGGCCTGAGCGGTGTCCGGAGTGTGACGGTCGGGGCCATCCAGCGGATGCGGCGGTGCGGACATGTCCGCAGTGTCAGGGGTCCGGCCAGGAACGGATCGTCCAGAACACGCCCTTCGGCCGCATCCAGCAGACACAGACCTGCCGGCGCTGTGATGGGGCAGGTGAGACCTACAGCGAGGTGTGTCAGCGGTGTGGCGGATCGGGCATCTCACGGGAACAGGCGCGACTGACAGTGGAGATCCCTGCGGGGATCGAGTCGGGGCAGACACTGCGCATGCAGGGCGAGGGTGCCCCAGGGAGCGATGGTGGACCCAACGGCGATCTGCTCATCGACGTCGAGGTGACCGAGCACCCTGTCTTCCAACGGGATGGCGCCGATCTTCACAGACAGGTGCCGATCTCGTTCCCCCGTGCGGTCTTCGGTGCGACGATCAGTGTGGAGACATTGGATGGGGAGACACCGCTCGAGGTTCCTCCAGGTACCCAATCTGGTGAACGGATGCGGATCGCAGACGCAGGGATGCCCCGCATGCGCCGCCGGGGGCACGGCGACCTGATCGCACACATCCAGGTGGTCACCCCAGAGGCACTGAGTACCGAAGAGCGGGAGGCACTCGAGGCGTTCGCGGCCGCAGGTGGCGAGGAGGTCGACGTGTCGAAAGGCCTCTTCGAGAAGCTGCGCAGATCATTGTGACGACGCCTGTCGATACTGCAGCGACAACCGTGGCCGCGATCTGTGCACGATCCAGACGGAGCAGCAGTCCAGCGCTCCGGACGGTAGACCGAACAGTGTCGTACCACACACTGATCACTGACTCATATCGCGCGGGCAATGCGCTGCGGTACCTGGGTGTGGACATCGGCGACGCGGTGGCGGTCGATACGGCGGACCCGCTGCGGGCGATCCCGATCATGCTCGGGGCAGCACAGCTTGGCGCGATCTGTGCCATCGGTGGGGCAATGCGGCAAGCTGCGGTGGCCGTGCTGCAGGCACCAGTGGCAGAACCGGACACATATGCACGGACCGCTGTGTACGGGGCCCCGCCGTCTGCACCGACAGCGGTGCACTGGGAGGCGACGATGTGGAGCGAGAACCCAGCGATCCACCCGGTGTCCGTCCAGCACGAATGGCCGGTCCTCGCAGACGGCGAACGCACCTGGACGCATGCAGAGGTCATGCGGCGGGTGGCGGCTGCTGCTGCTGGACAGCCAGCAGGGACGGGCCCATTCGAGACGGGCGGGCCAGTGATCGATGCGATCCTCACACCGCTTGCGCGGGGGCAGTGTGTCGACCTGACGCCCTGAGTCGTCGGAAGGTCCTTGACGGTCCCCTGCCACCACCGAATATGTACGTCCGGGATGCGAAGAATCGCGATGAGGTCTGGCTGCTCGACCAGATCGACGCTGCCGCGATCGATGATCCCGCGTTCCGCTCGCGCGACTATGTGATTGCCCTGGATGAGGACACCGGCCAGAAGGTGGGGTTCGGGCGGATCCGGGTGCACGCAGAGGGAGATGAGGAGCACTGCGAGCTCGCATTCGTCTACACGCTTGAGGAGTGGCGAGAGCACGGGGTCGGAGCCCACATCATCGAGCGCCTGATCGCCGAGGCCGGCGATGCAGGCTTCGAGCGCGTGTACACGTTCACAGAGCAGCCGGCGTACTTCAGCACCTTCGGGTTCGAGACGACAGACGGCTCCGCATTACCGGCAGGTCTCCGCGAGCGGCTGGAGGAGGTACACCGTGAACGGGATGCGGCTGCACCGATGGCGATTGCCCCGTCTGCGTTCAAGATGCCACCGTCTGCACGACGCGCCTTCAAGCAGGTCGACACCGTCGCCGACGATGCGGTGGAGGTGAAGGAGACACCGGAGGATTTCGGCTACGACCCAGAGACGACGACGCACAAGTACGACGTCCGCTAATCGCGATCTGCAAGGAAATCGGTCGCGAAGACGACGTACGCGAGCACGCTACAGAAGATGATAGGCGGGAGGATAGCGAATGCCCAGAGTGGTTCGAGCCCCCACCCGACGAGCAGTACCACGTTGAACAGGCCGAGTGCGAGAAAGGGGGCCACCGCAAGGACCGCACGGCGGCGATGACGGCGACCTGAGCGACCCAACGGGTCGAGAGGATCGAAGCCATCGGTGTCTGTGGCCATACTCGGTCTTGACGGCGACCGGATATCAGAGCTTTGCCTGGACATCACGCGTACTCACCAGCCGAATCAGCAGGTACAGGATCGAAAGCACACCCGCCGACACGACCCCACCGTACGCTGCGAGATGCAGAGGGGTGATCGGGACCGTGAGCATCCCTCCGAACAACGTGAACCGGTCGGTCACCGCCTGAGCGTTGTCCCCAATGACCAGTCCCACGATCATCGAGACCACCACCACGACCAGGGCGATGCCCACGAGGAGTTTGCGGGTCTGTTGTGTACCAAGTGGTTGCACGGCTGATGCTCCGTGGGGATCGCTCAAACCTGCGTCGGTCGGGGTCATGCATTTCGCAGTCGCTTTATGACACACATGCCAGAACTCCATATGTCAACACGTGTGGTCGTCCTCGGTGCGGGTTATGCCGGCACCGGTGCTGTCAAAACGATCGAGCGGACGGCACCCGATGATGTCGAGCTCACATGGATCGCCGACGTCGACTATCATCTGGTCCTGCATGAAGTCCATCGGGTGATTCGTGATCCCGCGGTCGCCGATGATATCGCCATCCCAATCGAGGAGGTGTCAACGGGGGACACAGAGTTCATCCGAGCGACGGTCACTGGCATCGACACGGCAGGGCAGACCGTCCAGCTGGATGATGATACCGTGGAGTACGACTATCTCCTCGTCGCGATCGGAACCGAGACCGCATTCTACGGGATCGATGGGCTGGATGAGCATGCATTCGAGCTGAAATCGCTGGGCGATGCACAGGCGATCCACACAGCGATGGTCGAAGCCGCTACCGCGGCGACACCTCGTGCACCTGCGGAGGTGGTCATCGGTGGTGCAGGGCTAAGCGGTATCCAGACGGCCGGGGAGGTCGCTGCGTACCGCGATGCCCATGCAGCTCCGTTGTCGATAACACTGATCGAGGGGCTCGATGAGGTGTTCCCAGGTAGCGATCCGACGCTGCAGGGTGCGCTCCGGCGGCGACTCGAAGATCGAGGGGTGAGCATCAAGACAGGCGAGTTCATCTCATCTGTCAGTGCGGACGCGGTGACGGTCGGGGAGGAAGCTGCAGCGGAGACGGTCCCATACGATGTACTTGTGTGGACGGGTGGCATCACCGGTCGACCACCCGCGGAGACCGCGGCGGTCGAGCAGGATGAGCGGTCCCACCGGTTCACGGTGGATGCGACCTTCCAGACCTCTGACCCCCGGGTGTTCGCGGTCGGTGATGCAGCGATCATCGACCAGCCAGAGGACGACACAGCACCGCCGACGGCGCAGGCTGCATGGCAGGCTGCGGATGTCGCAGGGGAGAACCTGGTCCGTGCCATCGAGGGCCGCGAACTGCGCGTATGGCGGTTCAATGACCACGGGACCGTCATCTCGGTGGGGGATGACGCGGTCGCACACGATATCGAGATGCCCGTCATCGGGTCGGTACCCGCAGGGACATTCGGCGGTGTGCTGGCACGGAACCTCAAGAAGGTGATCGCGGCGCGCTGGATCTCCGATGTCGCCTCCTACGGACGGGCGATGCGGGCGTGGTCGAGTCTCTGAACCCCGCGTTCAGTGTGCGACGTCGCCCACCGGAGCCTGCATGTCCTCGATCGTCAGGATGAGGATGCTCTGAGTCTCGTCCTTCCCATCGACGGCACCTGAGACCACCAGCCGCGATAGGGGGGTCGGACCCACCGTCACAGAGTCACCCTCGTGGAACGACCGGACGGATCCGCGGATGTGGACCTCAGCACGGCAGAGTTCGGGGTGATGCACCGACGAAAGATCGATCTCCTCGACGTTCGCATGCTCGACGAGCTCGCCATCATGGTACATCGGGACCGATGCGGGTTCATCGAGTGTCTCGACATCCAGTGCCTCATACGCATTCGCGGTGGGCTTGTACCCGCCCTTCGGTCCCGGGACGCCCTCGACCAGCTGCAGCGCCTTCAACGACTGCATCTGGTTCCGGATGGTCCCTGGATTCCGATCGACCTCGCCAGCGATGTCCTCGCCCTTGATCGCCTCCTCACTGTGCCCGTATAGATTAATCAGCGCAGAGAGGATCGTCTTCTGGCTGGAGGTCAATTCGATGGTTGACATTAATTAAAATAGCTCATATATCCACATAAATCCGGTGGATACACCAAGGCCCAGGGCGCGCATGTGGAGGCGACCGGTGTCTGGGGGTTGGGCTTCCGCCATGGCTAAAGCGGCCGCTACGGTTGCATGCATATGCAGGATCAGCGGGTACTCGTCACCGGTGGTGCGGGATTCATCGGTTCGAACCTAGCGAATCACCTGGCCACCCAGAACACGGTCATCGCTGTCGATGATGGACACCTCGGGACACCGTCACATCTCGACGCAACGGTGGAGTATCATGAACAATCCGTACTAGATTCGGACCTACCGGTCGATGATGTGGACGTGGTGTTCCACCTCGCCGCGTACTCATCGTACACGATGGTCGAGGAGGCGAAGCAGGATGCGACTCGGGTCAACGTGGAGGGGTTCGTGAACGTGGTCGAGCAGGCTCGTCTCGCCGGATGCCGACAGATCGTCTATGCGTCGACCTCATCAATCTATGGGTCACAGACGGAGCCGTCGTCAGAATCGATGCCTGTGACGGTCAGGACGGCCTATGAGGCGTCGAAGCGAGCCCGTGAGGTGTATGCGGAGTACTTCAGGTCACACTACGACCTCGCGCTCGCTGGCATGCGCTTTTTCAGTGTGTATCAGGGTTATGGCGGTGCAGAGGCACACAAAGGGGAGTACGCCAACACAGTCGCCCAGTTCGCGGATGCGATGGCGAAGGGTGAACGACCCGAGGTGTTCGGTGATGGGTCACAGACCCGGGACTTCACGCATGTGGATGACGTCGTCACCGCGCTGGAGCTGACGGCCGAGGCGGGCTTGTCCGGCATCTTCAACGTCGGCACGGGGGTCGCCACATCGTTCAACACGATGATCGAGATGATCAACGAGGCGATCGGTCGGAACATCGATCCGGTGTACGTCGAGAACCCTCTGCCGGTGTACGTCCACGACACGTGTGCAGACGCATCAAAACTGGAGGCGGCCACAGGGTGGCAACCCACGGTTGCCTTCCCGGAGGGCGTGCGGCGGGTCTGTCGCGCGTATCAGTGATCGCCAGCGGCCATTGCGACCGCGGCCACCTCGTCCGGCTCGTCCATCCGCATGACGACGACCCCCTTGGTGTTCCGGCCGACCGATGAAATCTCGCGGACCCGTGTCCGCATGAGCTGTCCCTCGCGACTCATCACGACGAGGTCCTCGCTGCCATCGACCGCGCAGATCGCGGTGACAGCACCATTCCGTGCATCTGTCTTGATGTCGATGAGTCCCTTGCCGTACCGGGACTGTGCCCGGTATGCCGCAATCGGGGTCCGCTTGCCGTACCCCCGTTCGGTGACACTCAGGATCTGACCATCACCGTCCCCATGGGTGTGTGTCACCCCGACGACATGATCGCCTTCGGACAGCTGGATTGCGTGCACCCCACGAGCCGTCCGGCCCATCGCTCGGACCTCCGATTCCGCGAAGCGGATCGCCATGCCTCCGGCGGTCCCGACGATGAGGTCTGAGTCGCCATCGGTGATCTCGACATCGACCAGCGCATCCCCCTCGCCGAGTCGTGTCGCGATGATGCCTCGGCCGTAGATGTGCTGAAACGCATCCACATGTGTGCGCTTGATGTATCCATCTGCGGTGACCATCGTGAGGAACTGCTGCGACTCGGGGTCGAGGTCACTGGTGTTGACGACCGCGGTGATCTCCTCATCGGCCTCCAGATCGAGCAGATTCACCGCTGACTTGCCACGAGCGGTCCGGGAGACTTCAGGCACCTCGTAGGTCTTCAGCTGATGGATCTTCCCGTGTGAGGTGAAGTACAGCAGGTAGTCATGCGTCGACGCGATGTAGACTGACGCCACGCGGTCGTCCTCCTTGAGCCCGGTGCCGATGATTCCCTTGCCTCCACGCCGCTGTGCCGAGAAGGTCGACAGCGGCATCCGCTTGAGGTAATCATCCTCGGTCACAACCACGACGACGTCCTCCTCGGCGATGAGATCCTCATGCGTCACGACCCCATCGTCCTCGATGATGGTGGTCCGGCGCTCGGACGCGTAGGACTCACGCAGAGCCAACAGTTCGCTGCGGACGACACCATCGAGCTCTGCGGGGTCACCGAGGATCGTCTCCAACCGCTCGATGCGTGCGACGATGCGTTCGTACTCATCCTCGATATCGGCAGCCTCCATCGCGGTCAGTGAACCCAGCTGCATCGCCACGATGTGAGCGGCTTGCTCCTCGGAGAAGTCGAACGGTGGAACGGGCTCGGCATCGATCTCGATCGTGACCTCACCGCGGAGTGCCGACTGTGCCTCCGTCCGATCGGTGGAGTTGCGGATCGTCGCGACAACCGCATCGATCATCTCCAGTGCCTTCAGCCGGCCCTCAAGGATGTGTGCCCGTGCCTGCTTCTCCCCCAGCTCGAATGCAGAGCGGCGACGGACCACCTCACGGCGATGATCGAGGTAGGCCATGAGCGTCTCCTTCAGGTCAAGCACCTGCGGTCGACCATCGACCAGTGCGAGGTTGATAACCCCGAAGGTCACCTCGAGATGGTGCTGAAGGAGCTGATTCTCGACCAGTTCAGGGTTCGCACCCTGCTTGAGCTCGATCACGACACGGATGCCGTCACGGTCTGACTCATCACGGAGGTCACGGATGCCCTCGATCACCCCTGCATTCACGTCGTCAGCGAGCTTTCTGATCATCCGCGCTTTGTTCATCTGGTATGGCAGCGCGGAGATGATGATCGCAGAGTCCGTGATCTCATACTCCGCGCGCACACGCAGACGCCCGCGCCCGGTGGTGTATGCCTTGTAGATGGGGTTACGCCCGACGATGGTCGCACCCGTGGGAAAGTCGGGCCCAGAGATGTGTTGCATGAGGCCATCGATGCTGATCGCGGCATCATCGATGCATGCGACAGTGGCGTCGATCACCTCACCCAGGTTGTGCGGCGGGATGTTCGTCGACATCCCCACCGCGATCCCCGAAGAGCCGTTGACGAGTAGGTTCGGGTATGCAGCCGGAAGGACCGACGGTTCGGTCTCACGGTCGTCGTAGTTCGGGACGAACTCGACCGTGTCCATCTCGAGGTCTGCGAGCAGCTCCTCGGCGATCGGTGCCATCCGCGCCTCGGTGTACCGCATCGCCGCCGGGGGGTCGCCGTCGATCGAGCCGAAGTTCCCCTGTCCATCGATGAGCGGCTCGCGCATCGAGAAGTCCTGCGCCATCCGGGCGAGTGCATCATAGATGGCCGAGTCCCCATGCGGATGGTAATCACCCATCGTCTCACCCACGATCGAGGAGGACTTCCGATGCGATGCCCGGGCGGTGACACCCGCCTCATGCATCGCGTACAAGATCCGTCTGTGTACCGGCTTGAGGCCATCTCGCACATCCGGTAGTGCCCGACCCGCGATGACGGACATCGCATAGTCGATGTACGACTGCTCCATCTCCTGCTCGATGCGGGCCGTCTCGACGCCTGCTGCAGGTGGGCCGTCCTCAGGCGCGTCGGTGCTCATATATCCACCCACTCAGCCTCGGTGGCATGTGCCTTGATGAACTCCTTGCGGGGCTCGACGGCATCACCCATCAGCACCGAGAACATGCGATCTGCAGCGGCAGCGTCCTCGATGGTGATACGCTTGAGGATGCGATTCTCGGGGTTCATCGTCGACTCCCACAGCTGGTCAGGGTTCATCTCACCCAGTCCCTTGAACCGCTGGACCTGGGTGGGGTTGCCACCACACTCCTCGTCGATGATCCGATCACGCTCTGCCTCGTCCATCGCATCGTATGTCTCACCACGGTAGCGGATACGGTACAACGGTGGCTGAGCTGCATAGACGTACCCCGCCTCGATCAGCGGTTTCATATGACGATACAGAAGCGTCAACAGCAGCGTCCGGATGTGCGCACCGTCCACATCGGCATCGGTCATCAGGATCAACCGGTGGTAGCGCGCGTCGTCGATATCGAACTCATCGCCGATCCCCGCCCCGATAGCGGTGATCAGTGCCCGGATCTCCTCATTCTCCAAGATCCGGTTGAGCCGATGCCGCTCGACGTTGAGGATCTTCCCGCGCAACGGCAGGATCGCCTGGAAGTGGCGGTCCCGGCCCTGCTTCCCGCTACCGCCCGCGCTGTCCCCCTCGACGATGAACAGCTCTGACTCCGCAGGATCGCGGCTCTGGCAGTCAGCCAACTTCCCAGGCAGGGAGGTGGATGAGAGCGCGGATTTCCGGCGAGTCAGCTCCTCCGCCTGCTTCGCCGCATGGCGTGCCTTCGCGGCCTCATGCGCCTTCTCGACGATCGCCTTCGCCGTCTCCGGATGCTCCTCGAAGTAGGTCTGCAGCTGTCCGTGGGTGATGGATTCTGTGATACCACGGACATCTGAGTTGCCCAGCTTCGTCTTCGTCTGGCCCTCGAACTGCGGATCGGGGTGCTTCACAGATATCACGGCAGTCATGCCCTCACGCACGTCATCGCCAGTGAGCGAATCGACGTCATCCAGCAGGTCGTGTCGCTTCGCATAGTCGTTGACGACGCGGGTGAGTGCCGTCTTGAAGCCGGTCAGATGTGTCCCACCCTCGCGTGTGTTGATGTTGTTCGCGAACGCATGGACCGACCCCTGGATATCTGTCGTCGCCTGCAGGGCGACGCTCACCTCGATACCATCTGAGGTGTCGCTGTAGGTGATCACCTCAGCGTGCATCGGCCGCTTCGACTCGTTGAGGTACTCGACGAACGCCTCCAGTCCACCCTCGTAGTAGAAGGTCGCCGAGGCTCCATCTCGGTGGTCACTGAGGGTGATCGTAACGCCGGCGTTGAGGAAGGCCAGCTCCCTGAGCCGACCCTCCAAGGTCTCGAAGGTGATCGTGGTGGTCTCGAAGATCTGCGAATCCGGCCAGAATCGCACGGTGGTGCCCGTCTCCTCCTCCGCGGCAAGCTCGCGCACCTGCTCGAACGCATCGGGATCGGGCTCACCACGCTGGAAGCTGTGATGCCACACCCCGCCATCTCGGCGGATATCCACCTCCAGTCGCTCTGAGAGGGCGTTGACGACTGAGACCCCCACCCCATGCAGGCCGCCGGAGACCTGGTAGGACTTGGAGTCGAACTTCCCCCCCGCGTGCAACACGGTCATGATGACCTCCACTGCGGGCCGGTCGTAGTCCGGATGCGGATCGACGGGGATTCCCCGGCCATTGTCAGCCACCGCGACCGAGCCATCCTCGAACAGCTCCACATCGATTGCATCGCAGTAGCCCGCCAGCGCCTCGTCGATCGCATTGTCGACCACCTCATAGACGAGGTGATGCAGCCCACGCTGGTCGGTCGACCCGATGTACATCGCCGGTCGGGTGCGGACGGCCTCGAGTCCCTCGAGCACCTGTATCTGCCCCGCAGCGTACGCTGGTTCATCGCTCATAGGAGATACTTGTATCACGCCAGCATCCCGTTTAAACCCTCGCACGCGCGCGAGCGCGCGGGGCCTCCCGGCCGGAGGTGTCCGAACAGCCCACCGAGGCGGAGGACCCCCATGACTTCACTTCCACCATGGCTCCGAACGGTTCATACGGTCACATCGGGTAGCCTGCGCTGATGACGACGTACCAGGCCGCCCTCGGTGATGATGCTGCCCCCACCATCGCAGAGGAGCTGGCGGCCAACCAGCGGGCGATCTCGATCGCGGAGTTCTTCGAGAAGAACAAGCACATGCTCGGGTTCGATTCGGGTGCCCGTGGATTGGTGACCGCGGTCAAGGAGGCGGTCGACAACGCGCTCGATGCCACAGAGGAGGCAGGTATCAAGCCGGACATCTCCGTGCAGATCGAGGAGGCCGGCGACTACTATCGGCTGATCATCGAGGACAACGGCCCGGGCATCACGAAGGAGCAGATCCCCAAGGTCTTCGGGAAGCTGCTGTATGGCTCGCGATTCCACGCCCGCATGCAGTCGCGGGGCCAGCAGGGGATCGGCATCTCCGCTGCGGTGCTGTACGCACAGCTGACGTCTGGCAAGCCCGTGCAGATCACCTCACGGACACAGGGGGCACCACACGCGGAGTACTTCGAGCTGATCATCGACACCGACACAAACGAGCCGGACATCCAGGCCGCCGAGACACGCGACCCAGGGGAGGTCGCACTGTCATCGACGCACGGGACCCGGATCGCTCTCGAGTTCGAGGCGAACATGCGGGCACGGCAGCAGCTGCACGATTACATCAAGCACACCGCCGTCGTCAATCCCCATGCGCGGATCGTGCTGGACGAGCCGGGCATCGATGCACCGATGCGGTACGATCGTGTCGTGGGGGCGGACCTGCCAGCACCCACACGGGCGATCCGACCACATCCGCATGGTGTGGAGCTGGGGACGCTGATCAAGATGCTCGAAGCGACCGACTCGTACTCCGTATCTGGCTTCCTGAAAGCGGAGTTCACGCGGGTGGGTGCGAAGACCGCCGCACGGATCATCGATGGCTTTCGGGACATCGCCCTGGGGCGCGAGCTCGCACTCCGGATGAAGCTCGAGGGGGAGGCATTGGAGGAGACGGTCGCGGCTGCGGTGGCCAACAAGCCCGCCGAGGTGACCGACCAGTTCGCCTCCCAGATCGCTGAGGTGCTGACCGGCCGTGAGGCGACCGCCCACCAGCAGCTGCGTGGCCTGATCGACGAGATCGCCACAGAGCTGGAAGACACAGAGGTCAGACTGGGATCGACGGTGCGTGAGCACGTCCACGAGGCCGTCTGGAGCCGGTATGACCAACAGCTGGCATCGTCAGTGTATCGCATCATCGACGGGGCCACATCTGCACAGAAGGATGATGCGACCGTCGAGGCACTCACCGACCGGATCGTCACCCGGCTTGCCGAGTACGCCCCGGCATACCGGCTCCGACGCGAGCAGGTCGTCGAGTTCGTCGATCGCGCAGCAGAGATGCAGGGCGATGAGCAGGAGGCCGTCGGTTCGACGGCGCGAGAGAACATCGCCGATGCGCTCTGGGCGATGATGGTCCCGGTGACAGATGACCCGCCTGCGGTGAAGGCCGTCGCGGCGAACCGCGACCTGGCATCGGCACTGCTGATGGGGATGCGTGCGGCGGACATCCTCGCCCCGCCGACCGACTGCCTCTCCCCGATCGGAGCGGAGCTCGTCGAAGCGGGGCTACGCAAGGAGTACGATGCGGAGTTCTTCGCGGCGGCGACACGAGATGCGGGGGTCGCAGGAGGTGACCCGTTCATCGTCGAGGCAGGGATCGCCTATGGCGGGTCACTCACAGAGGAGGGGTCGGTCGACCTGCTGCGGTTCGCGAACCGGGTCCCGCTCGTGTACCAGCAGGGGGCGTGTGCGATCACCGATGTCATCCGTGATATCGGCTGGCGGAACTATGGGTTGGACCAGCCAGGCGGACGTGGCCTCCCGAGTGGGCCTGCGGTGGTGATGGTGCATGTCGCATCCACGAACGTCCCGTTCACCAGTGAGTCGAAGGATGCGCTGGCGAACATCCCCGAGATCGAAGATGAGATCGAGCTCGCCGTGCGGGAGGCCGCACGCGAACTGAAGCGGTTCATCAACCGCCGGAAGTCGATGCAGAAGCGACGGCGCAAGCAGGATGTGCTGGGGCGCATCCTCCCGGCGATGGCGACGAAGCTCGCACAGATGACCGACCGTGAGCAGCCGACGATCGATGGCGCACTCGCGCGCATCATGAACAACGTCCGGATCGACCGGAAACGGTCGGGGTCGGCCGTGCGGTTGACGCTGCGGAACTTCACAGATCGGAACGTCGATCCGATGGTGACGGAGATCGTCGATGGCCCCGTCGAGGTGGACGATTCGGCTGCAGAGGTCGTCGAGATGGACGGGGAATGGTTCGTCCGCTGGCATCCCACCGCCGCTGCGGGCGAGACGGCCATGCTCGAGTACACCACCGAGGGTGCCGAGGAGATCGAGGGGACCGTCGATGGGATCGATCCCGAACTGGTGACCTGGATGGAGGAGCGTGCCGATGCGTGATCCCACCGAGGCACAGCACCGCCTCATCGAGCTCGCAGAGCAGTTCTATGACCAGTTCGCCAGCGGTGACATCCCCGAGATGCAAATCCCCACACGGACGAAGGCGAACATCGTCTTCGATGAGGAGACACAGGTGTGGGTCTATGGCGACCGGCGCTCCGCGCGCACGGCCAACACCGTCGCCGGTGCCCAGAAGCTGCTGAAGACGACGTATGCGATCGAGTTCCTCATCGACCAGCTCGATGAGGACCGCTCCTCCACCCTGCGAGAGCTGTACTACCTCTCTGAATCCTGGGACAACGACGATGCACAGTTCAGTGACCAGGACGAGTCGAACCAGCTGATCGAGGACCTCGAGATCGTCGCGACGATCACCCGGGAGGACCTCCACATGCGTCCAGAGGAGTCTGGGGCGACCCTCATGGGCCCCCTACGGTTGCGCGAGCAGACCCGACGTGGTGAACGCGAGATCCACTGTCAGGAGGACGTGGGAGAGGGGGGCTACCAGATCCCCAACAACCCTGACACCATCGAGTTCCTCGAGGACGACATCGGCTTCGTCCTGTGTGTCGAGACCGGTGGGATGCGCGATCGGTTGATCGAGAACGGGTTCGACGAGGCGCATGATGCGATGATCGTGCACCTGAAGGGACAGCCGGCACGGGCGACCCGCCGGATCATCAAGCGCTTCCGTGATGAACTGGGCGTGCCGGTTGCGGTGTTCACCGATGGGGACCCCTGGTCGTATCGCATCTATGGGTCCGTAGCGTATGGATCGATCAAGTCCGCCCACCTCTCGGAGTACCTCGCGACCCCCGAGGCCCAGTTCGTGGGGATCCAACCTGCGGACATCGTCGAGTATGACCTCCCGACGGACCCACTGAGCGACTCCGATGTGAACGCACTCGAGTCCGAGCTCGATGACCCGCGATTCCGCTCGGCGTACTGGACCGAGCAGATCGAGCTCCAGTTGGAGATCGAGCAAAAGGCAGAGCAGCAGGCGCTGGCATCACGGGGGCTGGACTTCGTGACCGACACGTACCTTCCAGAGCGCCTGGAGTCGATGGGTATCATCTGAGCGGACCGCAGCAGTTAGGCATGACCACCCAGTGGTATTCATCATGGATACTGACCTGTCGACGTATCTGGTGACCGAGGAGGCGCTCGCGGCGGCGGGCGACACCCCGGCGGTCGTCGAAGCTGCGGTCTCGGCTGGGGTCGACGTCGTCCAGCTGCGTGAGAAGGGCCGTAGCGCCCGTGAACGGTATGCAATCGGCAAGGCGGTGCGAGACCTCTGCACCGCCGCGGACGTGCCGATGCTCGTCAATGACCGGGTCGACCTCGCGCTGGCGCTGGACGCCGATGGGGTCCACCTCGGCGCAGCGGACCTCCCCGTCGGCGTCGCCCGTGACCTCTTGGGGCCGGCGGCGATCATCGGCCGGTCTGTGACCGGTGCTGATGCGGCCGCCGCAGCAGCCTCAGAGGGGGCGGACTACGTGGGCGTCGGTGCGGTGTACGAGACGCAGACGAAGGCGGTCGACGATGCACAGCAGGCGGTCGGCCCCGACCGCATCGCCGCGATCACCGAGCAGGTCGACATCCCCGTCGTCGGTATCGGTGGCATCACCGCATCGGGTGCCCCGGCGGTGATCGAGGCAGGTGCTGCGGGGGTGGCGGTCGTCTCAGCGATCATGGCGGCTCGCGACCCACAGGTCGCGACCCGCGAGCTCCGTGCGGCTGTCGTGGAGGCACGATGATCACGGGTGAGGCGGTCGATGCGCTGGTGGCTGCGGTGGACGCAGAGAGCCCACTGGTCGAATCGGTGACGAACACCGTGACGATCGCGGACGTCGCCGCCGTGATCAGACAGTGGGGTGCACTGCCGGTGATGGCGGCCGACACACGCGAGATCGACGCGATGGTCGCTGCCGCAGATGGGGTACACCTCAACATGGGGACGGTCGATGTGGACGGAGAGGCGGCATTGCAGACCGCAGCGACCGCAGCCCAGACACATGGCATCCCGGCCGTCTTCGACCCCGTCGGTGTCGGGGCGACGCCGACGCGGACCGCAGTCGCGAGGACGATCATCGAGACGGCAGCTCCGGCGATCATCAAGGGGAATCACGCAGAGGTGACCGCACTCGCGGGCGCGGAGGCGGAGGTCCGCGGTGTCGAGTCAGTCGGGCACTATGCCGACATCACCGAGACCGCACAGCGGTATGCGGGGCTGATGGACGCGGTGGTCGTCGCCTCTGGTGCGACCGATGTGGTCGCGACCGCCGACACGGTGGTCACGATCGAGGGGGGTGACCCCATGCTGGGGCGTGTCGTGGGCACCGGATGTATGCTGGGGGCGACACTCGCCGCATTCGCCCCGGTCGCACACTCACCCATGGAGGCTGCTATCGCAGGCACCGTCGCCTTCGGGCAGGCTGCAGAGCGTGCGATGAGCGGTCGCTTCGGGCCAATCGCTGGGCCCGCCTCGTTCAAGATCCGCTTCATCGATGCGGTGGCGGGGATGCGAGAGCTGTCTGTGGGGTCACTCACAGAGCGGGTCACGGAGGTACGATGATACCCGCATCACCACAGACACCACCATATGCGCTCACGATCGCCTCCAGCGATGCGAGCGGTGGTGCGGGTATCCAGGCCGACCTGAAGGCGATGAGCGCCTTCGGTGTCTACGGCGGCAGCGTCATCGTCGGGGTGACCGCGCAGAACACACAGGGGGTGACAGCCACAGAGGTCCTCCCGCTCGGGATCATCGATGCGCAGTTCACCGCCGTGATGGAGGACCTCCCCGTCGCGGCCATCAAGCTAGGGATGCTCGCGACCCGTGAGGTGGTCACATGGGCGACCGATGTGGTGACCGCAGCCGGATGCCCCGTGGTGGTCGACCCGGTCATGGTCGCCACCAGTGGTGACCAGCTCCTGGAGGATGATGCGGTCGAGGCGTACCGGGAGCTCATCGGGGCGGCGACGATCGTCACCCCCAACGCAGATGAGACGGTCGCGCTGACCGGTATCGCGCCCACGGGGGCCGACGAACGGGCTGCCGCAGCAGCGCAGTACCTCGACTGGGGGACAGACGCGGTGCTGTTCAAGGGTGGACACGTGGACGTCGCCGGTGAGACGGTGGTGGATGTGCTGGTCACCAGCGGTGGCGAGGAGCACTTCACACATCCCCGCATCGCCGAGGCGATGACGCACGGGTCCGGATGCACCCTCGCCAGCGCCATCACCGCCGGACTCGCCTGTGGCGAGGGGCTCACATCGGCTGTCGCTGCGGCGACGGACTACGTCCACCGTGCGGTGGCGCATCCCGCGGGTATCGGTGCCAACGGGAGCGTGAACCACCTCGTCACGCCACCCTCAGAGTAGCTCGTCGATCTCGCTGTGCTGGGTGATCTCCACACCGTCATCGGTGACGACACAGAGGTTGATGCCGTTGCCCGATGCGAGGTCTCGCTCGACGGCAGACTGGATGGCCTTCGCCGCCGCGGTGGTGGCCTCCTCGATGTTCATCGACGCATCGTACTCCTGTTCGAGCACACCCAACGCGTACTGGCTACCCGACCCGCTCACGGTGTACTCCTCCTCGAGAATCGACCCAAGCGGGTCGATCGAGTACACGTGCGGTCCATCGGCATCAACGCCACCGAGGATGGGTTGGACGATCAGGAACGCACCGGATCGCAGGAAGTTGCCGAGGAGTGTCGACAGTGCCTGCATGCTCATGTCCTCTCCGCGACGGGACTCGTACAGGCGGACCTCCGCGCGGATCGAGCTAATCAGTGACTGCGCCGCAGAGACCGATCCTGCGATCGTCAGTGCACCCGTCGGGTGGATCTCCTCGACCTTCTGGACGGTCTTCGAGGAGACCATATAGCCCATGCTCGCCCGCATGTCCGTCGCCAGGACGACGCCATCCTCGGTCGTCAGACCAACGGTCGTCGTCCCGGTCTTGACCTCCCCCTCGCCGACACTCTGCTCGCGGCCGACCGGGTGGCCGCCGAGCTCTGGCGCGAAGATCGGTTGGTGATCGGGGAACATCGGATCAGCAGGCGTGTTCATCGCATCACGCGTCGGTGGCAGCATACGAGAGGGAGGTGATTGTGCGGTATAAGTGACACCCTTCCTGCCCTCCAGACCAGAAGCTACGTGACACCCCACGACCTACAGCGACCATGACCGATTATGCGGTCGCGCTCGAGGCGGCGTGGCTGGTCCGCGATGTGTCGGCGGTGGATGATGCGATTGGGGTCGCAGTCAGTGAGGCGGGGAAGCGACTCAACGGTGCGGGCAAGTCGTATGTAGACGTCTCTGTGGGCGCCACCGGCTGTCCGGCATGCGGTGAGGCCTTCGAGGCCGCATTCGTCACCGCCGAGACCGCCCTCGTCGGTCTGATCTTGGAGCTGGATGTCTTCGATGCCGAAAGCGTCGAGCATGCGACGCGCATCGCGAAGAAGGAGGTGGGTGGGGCGCTCCGACAGGTGCCGCTCGGGGTGCTCGACGTCGAGGCGGTCGAGGAGAGCGATACGGTTTAGTATAACTCTGGGTTATCCCCGCAGGATGGACCTGCCCACCCCCGCAGAGCTCAGGGAACGTCGGACCGCCGCTGGCCTGACCCAGAGTGCGCTGGCGGACGCAGCGGAGGTCTCCCAACCGCTGATCGCCCGCATCGAAGGTGGTGATGTGGACCCACGGCTGTCGACGCTGCGGCGGATCGTCGCCGCACTCGACGCAGCGGAGGGGGAGATCGTGCGGGCCGCAGACGTGATGACGACCGATGTCGTGTGGGTCGCGCCCGATGATGCGGTCCGGACCGCGCGTGACCGCATGATCGATGCGGGATTCTCGCAGGTGCCGGTCGTCGATGGCGGCAGACCGGTCGGTATCGTCGCGAACAGTGACGTCCGACAGGTTGCCGATCCCGACCGGCTGCGGGGGCTGGATGTGGCCACGATCATGCAGGAGGCGATCTCGACGACGGAACCGGAGACGCCGCTCGTCGAACTCGAGGCGAGCTTGGACCACCATGCGGCCGTATTGGTCGTCTCCACCGGTCAGCTGGTCGGGATCATCACCGACGCGGACCTCGCTGCCAGGCTATGAGTGCAAGGTGACGGTGGGGTCACGCAGCATGACCCCACCGGCGGCCTCGACGGTCCCCAGCCGGAAGCCCGCAGTCGACGCACACAGTGGCTCAGCATCCGCCGCAGCGACCGCCGCAACGAAGCCGACGCCCATGTTGAACGTGCGGAACATCTCCGCATCGCTCACACCGCCTGCGCGCTGAATGAGCTCGAAGATCGGGGGGGTGGGCGGCCGCTGCTCGATCTGGAACCCCTCAGCGCCCATCCGGAACAGGTTCCGCCAGCCACCGCCGGTGATGTGTGCCGCCGCGTGGACATCGACGGCCTGCAGTGGGTCGTACAGGTCGACGTAGATGGCGGTGGGACGCAGCAGCTCCTCGCCGATCGTCACCGTTGGGTCGAAGGGTGCCGGATCCGTGAGCGCATGGGCTCTGTCGATGGCCTTCCGCGCGAGCGTGAGCCCGTTGGCATGCACCCCCGTCGCGGGGAACCCCACGAGCACATCGCCCACCGCCGCACCGGCATCGAACAGCGCCTCCGGTGGGGCCACGCCGGCGGCGGTGCCGGCGATGTCGAGATCGGAGATCACCTCGGGCATCACCGCTGTCTCGCCCCCGATGAGAGGGATGTCCGCAGCGGCGACCCCCCGGTTGAGCCCGCGACCGATGGCCTCGGCGACCGATGGATCGGGTGACTCGACGGCGAGGTAGTCCACGAACGCGACCGGCCGCAGGCCCGCGGCGACGAGGTCGTTCACGTTCATGGCCACACAGTCGATGCCGATGGTGTCGTAGGTGTCCATCGCCTTCGCGACGAGCAGCTTCGTGCCCACACCATCGGTCACGAGCCCCAGCAATTGGTCACCGATCGGCACCGTCCCCGCGTAGCCGCCGATGTCCGTCGCGACCGCATCCACCAGTGCAGCCGTTGCATCCTCCGACGCAGCGATGTCGACGCCCGCGTCCGCATAGCTCATTGGCTCGTCGTCGGTCATTTGCCTAACCCCAATCGCCACATCATTCGACGGTCACGCTTTTTGCGAGATTGCGGGGTTGATCGATATCCCTGCCCGCAGCAGCCGCGATCTCGTATGCAATCAGCTGCAGTGCCAACGTCGATAGCAGCGGACCGGTCGTTGCAGATGCATCGACGGCAATCCCCCACTCGGTGAGTGGGCGCCAACGCTCTGGCTGACCGATCGCGACCACCGTCGCCCCACGTGCCTGGACCTCTTTCACGTTCGTGACCGTCCGCTCCGGCTCTGCACCTGGCGTCAGCAAGGCGTAGACGACCGTCTCCTCTGTCACCAACGCCAGTGGACCGTGTTTGAGCTCGCCGGCCGGGAAGGCCTCGGCATGCGCGTAGCTGATCTCCTTGAGCTTCAGGGCCCCCTCCCGCGCAACCGGTAACCCAAGCGCCCTGCCGATGAAGACATGATTTGACGCTGAGGCGGCCATCGCTGCGATCTCGTCGATTACCGCGCGCGCGTCCAACATCGCCTGAAGCTGGCCCGGGAGCGCGTCGATCGCCTCAAGCTGACGTCGCCGTTCCGTGCGGCTCAGGGTTCCCCGCACCTCACCCAGTGCCACCCCGAAGAGCAGGAGTGTCGCCACCTGTGTGGAGAACGTCTTCGTCGCAGCGACGCCGATCTCGGGGCCCGCACGGATGAACACCGAATGGTCGCACAGACGGGTGATCGAGCTCCCCACCGTATTCGTGACCGCCATGATCCGATACCCCTGTCGTCGGGCCGCACGCATCGCAGTCAACGTATCCGCCGTCTCACCGCTCTGTGTGACGGCGATGATGAGTGTGTCCCCCGTATCCCAATGGGGCCGTTCTCGGTACTCACTCGCGATGACCGCCTCGGCATGTATTCCATTGGACTCCATCGCGGTCGCTGCATATGACGCGGCGTAGTGGGACGTCCCACAGCCGACCAGCACCACGGTGTCGACGCCACCCAGCTGCCCCAGGTCCGTTTCGAAATTGACAGTCCCACTCGCGGGATCGACCCGGCCGCTGAGGGACTGACGCATCGCGTCTGGCTGCTCGATGATCTCCTTCAGCATGAAGTGAGCGAAGCCTCCCTTCTCTGCAACCTCGGGATCCCACCCGACCCGGTCGACCGGACGTGACACCCTGCTGTCACCGCTCATGATATGCAGGCTCTCTTCGCCAACGACCGCGAGGTCTCCATCCTCAAGATAGCGGACCGCATCGGTATGTTCGATGAAGGCGGGCACATCGCTCGCGATGAACCGTCCGTGTGAGCCATCTCCGATGACCAGCGGGCTGTGCTGTCTGACGGCGTACAGATGTGCATCATCTGCGAGGGCGATAACAAGCGCGTAGCTACCCTCAAGCTGCTCGATCACCGATCGAATTTGGGTTGCCGCTGTGCCACCTGCAGTCCGAGCATCCTCCAGCATGTGGGCAATCAGCTCTGTATCCGTCTCGCTGGTGAAAATGTGGTCCTCAAGCTCTGCGCGTAGTGCACCTGCGTTGCTGATCACACCGTTGTGTACGACCGCGATATCGCCCGTGCAATCAAACTGCGGGTGGGCGTTCTCAGTCGTCGGGGGGCCGTGAGTGGACCACCTAGTGTGCCCTACGCCGATCGTCGCGGATGCGGTCTCGGGGAGGACCGCACGCAGCTCATCGAGCTTGCCCGATGCACGGTACTGTTGGATGCCATCGCCGTCGAGCAGTGCGATGCCTGCGGAGTCATACCCCCGGTAGGAGAGACGATCCAGCCCTCCGGTTAAGATCGGCAGTGCGGCGTCTGAGCCGATGTACCCGATGATACCGCACATGTCAACGACTCACCACCTGGGTTGCATCCCCGATGCGATCTCGGAGATGCGCACCTGCAGCTACCTGACAGTCAACACCTACGGCCGCCGGTGCCTCCAACAACGCAGCGGGACCGATTCGGCTGTGATCGCCGATGACCACCACGGAATCAGGGCTGTCCGTCTCAGGTGTTGTCCGTCCCACGGTGACCGCTGCACGTCCGATGCGGACATTCTGGCCGACCACGCTCGTCGCGACTGTCGCGGTCGCTTCGATATGGCTGTCAGGCATGATCACACTGTCCTCGACGTTCACCTGTGGACCGATGGTGACGTTTGCACCCACATCCACATCCCCACTCAGTACCACGTGAGGACCCACGCGGACATCGGCCGCGAGGGTGACACCGGGGCCGACGACCGCGGTCGCATCGACGGATGCAGTCTCATCGATCGCCGGTTCACGATGCAAAGTTGCTCCGACAGTGAGGAGGTCCCCCGGAGCGGTGACGTCCACCCACCGTCCACTCGTGGGGACGGCTGCGACTCCATCACCCTCTATGCATCGCGAAATTGCTGCGACAAGTGAGAGCTCACCTGCCAGGTCAGGACTGAGGCCATCAATGACGTCGAAAATCGTCGTATCGAAGGCATAAATCCCGGCGTTGATCAGTCCACTTGTCGTCTGATTCGGTTTTTCATCGATAGCGGTCACCCATCCATCGGTGACGGTGACTACACCGTAGGCAATCGGATCATCGACGCTGGTGACCGCCATTCCCGGGGTCTCCTGGTCCGCAGCAGCTACGACCGCAGCAATGGCCGACGCATCAACGATCTGGTCTCCGTTGAGCACGAGGAACACATCATCCACCGCGTCAACAGCCTGCGCGAGCGCATGGGCCGTTCCGAGCTGATGCTGCTGCTCGACGTATGAGACGGGGACATCGAATCGTGCTCCGTCTCCCACGTAATCACGGATCCTGTCAGCCTTGTAGCCCACGACCAGGGTGATGGCATTCACCCCAGCGGCCGCAGCCGTCTCGATGACATGGCCGATGATCGGCCGTGCCGCGACCGGCAGCATGGGCTTGGGGCGATAAGCCGTCAGCGGCCACAGTCGGCGGCCAGCACCCGCGGCGAGGATTACTGCATGCATGATAGGAAGATGCCCATCGAGGTGTTCAATCTGTTGCCCCTGACGCCATCAGGTCGCCCTTCACCACCTCTCCTGGGGGAATTATCTGATCGGGTCCAATCCGTGTCCCCGGCATGATGGACGCGTTGACACCCGTCTTGACGCCATCTCCGATGATGGCGCCCAGCTTCCGGCGCTCTGTCAACATCCGGTCATCACCCTCGCCGATGGGGACCCGGCCACCATCGTGTCGCAGATTCGCGACCACGGTCCCCGCACCGAGGTTCACACCCGACCCGATTATCGAGTCGCCGACGTACGACAGATGTGGGATGGCAGTATCGGCCATGATGATGGAGGCCTTGACCTCGACCGCATGGCCCAGATGAACACCTGCACCGACGACTGCTGGGCCGCGGATATATGTCGTTGGACCGATAGATGCCTGTGGACCAATCACAACTCGACCGGTGATCTGCACCGAGGAGTCGACACTGGCGCTGGGGTGGATGACACTCTCATCGCGGTGCGAGAGCAAACCAGCGATCGTCGCGAGATATCCAGGTGGGGTGCCGATATCGGACCAGAACCCCGTATATCGCTCTACAACGATGGGGTGACCATCCGCGAGTGCATGCGCGAAGATGTCGGTCAGCTCGAGCTCACCGCGGGAACTCTCAGTCACCTGTTCGAGATAGGAGAAGACCGTTGTATCGAAGCGGTAGCCACCAAGGTTGACCAGCGCACTTGGAGGATCGGCAGGTTTCTCGATGATACCTGCGAGGTTCCCCTTTTGGTCCACGTCGACGACGCCATACCGCTCTGGATCGTCCACCTCCATCGCACACAGCGACCACCCAGATCCCTCCACGAGCGACTCAACGAACGCCGGTTCGACGACCATGTCCCCGTTGAGTAGAATGAATGGGTCCGTGACCACCTCTGCGACCTGTGCCAGCGCATCTGCCGTACCACGGCGCGCAGGCTGCTCGACGAACAACACCGGCGTATCCCCGACAGCACCACCGACGTGGTCCTCGATCTGGCCGCCCAGGTGGTTGGTGATGATGACAATCCGACCGACGTGTGGTGCTACCTGTGTGCATAGACGATCGAGGACCGTCTGCTCACCGAGTGGCAGCAGGGCTTTCGGACGCGTGTCGGTGAGTGGCCGCAATCGCCGACCACGCCCAGCTGCCAGAATCACCGCATCCATGGGCGTCTGACCGAGCCCGTGCACATCAAGCCTCTGGTGAAGCTAGCTGAAGCGTCCCTGGCACGTATGAATGCACGTGAAACGTCAGTACTCCATCGCAAAATCGGCGGAAAACACCCGAAGGCTCTGTGCGGTTTATGCCCCTGTCAGCTGTGCAATCGGGTACGATGGCCACCACGACACGACCCCCGATGGGCACCGGTGCACTGCGACGGTGGACGCTCCCTGCGATCCGGCAGGC